>Ga0209098_1000335_pt1 | contig 52912 bp, 49 predicted proteins | sample AD_JPNHW1_MetaG_FD_184429 | JGI IMG/M metagenome (GOLD analysis project Ga0209098, IMG submission 184429) | Active sludge microbial communities of municipal wastewater-treating anaerobic digesters from Japan - AD_JPNHW1_MetaG (SPAdes) (version 2) | ecosystem: Engineered > Bioreactor > Anaerobic...
TACCTAACTTTTCCGCAGATTTTATACACTACACTCGATAAGCCGCAGTATCCTATCCTGCTCTCGCTTTAGCGTTACTGTTTTGCTCCATTTGAGGTTTTCCTGTTTCGATTCAAGAGTTACCTTGTATACGCTTTGAAGCTTTTCAATGGCAGCAGGAGCAGATAATTGGGCTGGCTTTACTTTGCACTGAATGTACGATAAGAGCGCATAAGCCAGATAACAAATCTTAACATGGGCCTTGACATGACTCATCCGATACTTTCTAATTGGATGAAGGTTCGCAGAACTTTTCAATTCCCGGTACGCCTTTTCAACAATATCCTTTTCAAAATAGGTTGTCACGACCTCCTGAATTGACAGTTCAGTTGTATGGAAAATCAATGAGTATCCCATGTATTTTGCTTCGTCGGGCTTGTATTCGTCTTTATTTTCCATAGCATGCTGCCTTTTGATGGTTTCGAGTTCCGGGTTATATATGGTAATGAGAGTCCCCCCGAAATAATCGAAGCTCATGGCGTAAACTTCAGTGTTTTTCAATTTGATACGGTATTCCGGTTGAAATATCTCCTCCCGTTGGATATTCCTGAGATATTTGACTTTAATCGTGTTATGAATCCTCAAACCTGTAATCACTTTTTGATTCAGTTCCATTAGATTCTGAAGTGACTCCATACTGCTCATACCTCTGTCCAAGACAATTATGTCAAACTTTTTCAAACGGGCATCAGCCATGATGTCCTGAAATATCCTTGTATTTCCGATGTTGCCTTCGTACATTCTGTGCAAGATAGGGAAGCCCTCTTCTTTGGTGACAGCTAGCGCAATTTGAATTAATTTGTCATACTTGCCATCTTTTCCTTTTCTGGCCTTCCAGTCTGCCTGAGACCCATTGAAGTAGGTGTCGGTTACGTCAATTACCATTCCCTTCCTTTCTTTCCGGTGAGCAGATAATGTGTCAAAGATTTTTTCTTCAATGTTTGAGAAACACAACTCTTCAAGTTCATCCAATGCGCCATACAGGTCTTTGTCAACCAATTTGTCAAGCCCAAGAATTTCCATAAGTGCTGTTTGCTCCACATGATCAGGTAGTTTGTAAATGGACTTTCGGGCAATGATTTGCGAATAAACCAGCAGCAAAATGTATTTCGAAGCAGGACCAAGCAAATCTGGCAACCCCAGCTTTTTGGCAATCTCATGCAAAACATGGTAATCCAAAAATTGTTTTACTGCAGACACTTCAATGCTTCCGGAATTAATCCTTCTAACTGGTTGGCCATCCACTTCCTTACCAATGTAGCGCAATACGCGCTGTTTGACCTTGCCATCCTGCCGATATGACTCAACTTCGGCGAGATAGACGGCATCTTTCTTTTTGATTCGACGAATAAAACTCATGTAGTGTATATTATGTACACTACAAAGAAAAACAAAAAAAATGAAACCCGCAACAGATTTCACTTTTTTTTGTAGTGTATAAAAATTATGGGGAAGTTAGGTAAAAGGAAACTTAGATTTTTTTTCATTAAGGTCTTGCGCATTAACATTGCCGTGAACAAGTGTCAGCACAAAAAGAAATGGAAAAAAGAAGCGTCTCATGAAAAAATTTGCCATACTATTATTTTTTAAAAGGCAAAATTATATTCAGCGCCATACGCACGCAATAATGGTTTTAGCGTAATTTGCTATAATGCGAATACCTACTGATAGGAAAATTACCTATACTAAAAGAAAGGTGGTGTTATTCGGAAATCTCTATGATTTTGTTTTTGATACCATAGATTATGAGTTCAGCCGTTGACTTAATCTTCAACTTTTTCATAATGTTATTTTTATGGCAATCGACTGTTCGCACGCTAATAAACAATTTGTCGGCAATTTCCTTGTTGGACAGCCCTGCTCCTACCTTTTCAATGATTTCTTTTTCACGCTGGGTTAGCAGTTCTTCCTTATCTGTCCGTTCAAATCCGATACGCGATTTATTAATATAACTTCTCAGGATACCGGAAGAAATAAGCTTGCCAAGATATTCCTCGCCCTGCGCTATAGCATGTATAGCTTCGAGTAATTCTTTACGTGAAGTATCTTTGGGCAAATATCCTTTAGCCCCATTTCTCATGGCACTAATTACAAAGTCCTCGTTTTTATGCATAGAAAGAATCAAAATATGCACGCCGGGAAATTGCTCCGAAATAATCTTTGTCAACTCAATACCGGAAATTTTAGGCATGCTGATGTCCAGTATAAGGATATCGGGTTGAGTAATTTTTAGTGAGCTTAAAAGCTCATCGCTATTGGAGGCCTCGGCAATAACCGACAGGTTTTCTTCATCCGAAAGCAGTGATTTGATACCATCACGAAAAATCTGATGATCGTCGGCAAGCGTTATTTTAATATTTGGATACATCATAATCCTTAAAATATCAGTTGCAAAAATACTAAGGATTTAATAGTTAAACGTCAATTTTCAACATTACTTCAATTCTTGTTCCAGTTCCGTGTGCAGAATTTATCATAAAAGTCCCTCCAAGGATTTCAGCCCGGTCGCGCATATTATAAATTCCATTCCCTGTTTTTCTTTTCTGACCGGTATCAAAACCTTTTCCGTTATCTTCAACAGTCAGCCGGACCGTATTGTTTTCATAGAAAAAATTTACATCCACCTTGCTGGCTTCTGCATGTTTTAAAATATTATTCAGGGCTTCCTGAATGATACGGTAAAGATATATTTTGATGTTATTATCACAATGCTCAGGAAGTTCGTTGTAAGCAAAGTGTATACTGATATCATTATTGGAACGGATATCGTCACAAAGATTCTCAATAGCGCTGATGAGGCCAAATTGTGTCAGAACCGGAGGCATGAGATTTTCCGACATGCTTACCACTTCCCTGGACGCTGAAGCAAGAAGATGCTTCGCTTCATCAATAATCTGTTGCTTCAGGCCGGGGTTGGCTTTTTCAGCTCTTTCGAGCTTCATTTTAATGGCCAGAATATATTGGCCCAGCCCGTCATGCAATTCCCGCGAAAGGCGTTGCCGTTCCTGTTCCTGTCCGTCAATTGCTGATGTGATGCGTTTGGCTCTTTCCATCTGAATTTCTTCGGTCTGCATTTTTATTTTTGCCGACATTTGGTTGAAGGCACGGGTAAGATCACCAATTTCATCAGTAGAAGATTCATAGAGCTGTGTTTCATATTTCCCCTGAGAAATGGCATCAGCAGCCATTTTTAATTTTATGATGGGTGAAGAAACCTTTTTCGAAATAATTAAGACAATCCCAAAAATGATAATAGAAATAATCAGGCTTAAAATAATAATGCTGTTTCTCAGGGTGTAAATAGGTATCATAGCCTCTTCGAGGTCAATTTCGACCAGTATCACCCAATTCAGTCCCGGAATATTGATTTTGCCAAACGAGCCAAGTACTGTTTTATCACGGTAGTCCCGGTATTCGCCTGTTGATGTAATGTTTTGAAACGCCTTTTCCACACCAAAGGTTTTTACGGGTATCCTGTTTATTGAATCACTCCTAAACCTTGACGAAGTGCGCATGATCTGATCAGAACCCACAACATAGGCTTCTCCGGTTTTCCCCAATCCGTTCAGTACATTGTTGTTAAACATGATGGAGTTTATTGGGGCCATATCTATTTCCAGCATGATAATTCCCTCAGTTGCCGTAGTGTTATTATTATGAATGGATGTTCCTAAATAGAGCTTTTTATGATAAATATCCTCAACTATTGAAACACGTTTTTCATTGTCAATTTCTTTGAAATTTGCTGTCAAATCTGAACTGAAATTTTCCGGCAAAATAATATCCTCCTGCGACAAACTATCACTAAACGGTATCACAAGATTCATCGACGGGCTTTTTACTAAAAGATTCTTATAGTTGAAACGCCCTCCAAAATGCTTCCATATCTTTTCTTTGAAATTCTTTTGTATGATTACTCTGAAGTCCGGTTCCTTAATTTTATTGGAGTTGAACAACGAAGCTTTTTCCAGAATCTCCGGCCAGATTTCGTTACGGCCGAGTTGGTTCACCTCATCAATGCGCTCAACAAAATAGTTTTCGATGTTCCTCTCCTTTTCAAATTTCACAGAATTCAGTTGATCGAAGGTACGTGAGATAAGTGCATTTTTTGAAGTAAAATAGGAATATACACTCAGGATAATGATTGTCGCCAGGCTTATTGCAAAATAATACCCGAAGAGTTTCTGTGTAAGTGTAGTTTTATTACTTTTCATTTTAAACCAACAGTTTCAAATAAATTGCAGGTCAAAAGTAAATTTTTTATAAACATAAAAATAGTCGGATGAATTGCCCATTCATTTTAGCTAAATGTAAAATCAGATTTTTTCCGGCATTTAGATTTTCTTTGCCATGGCAACTTTTGCAATATGTGCATGCCCTAAAAAAACTATTGATAGAAATAAAATTCTGATTTTATCCCTGAGAAACTGGCGGAAATGCTACCGATTGAATGCACCAAAAATCGTACTGATAAATCAGTTCTATTTTGCCTTCGCCGGAGAACTTCTGTATTTTGGCGCTTCCTTCAACCGTTCCTGAAAAAATGGCATGAAATGTCACGCTGGCTTTTTCTTCATCATAACAGAACGATTTGATTTCAAAATGTTCAAGCGAAAAAGAGGTGAAAGCATCCCTGAAATTTTTCAACACATTACTATCTTCTGCTTCTTGTGTGAGAAATGAGGTATAGAAGTCGGAATCTTTGTCTAAAAAAGACGTTATAAAATCAGTGCTATGGTCCCTGATATCATATTCATGGTTCGGGTGAAATTCCTCGTAAATAAAATTGTGCATCATTCCGTCTATCCTTATATCATCAATTTCGTGAACAAATAATTCTTCCGTAATAAAATGGTAAAGCTCACGATCTTCCACATCGCAAATGGTATCCAGCCAAATGCTGTTTTCATTCAGGATATTCATTATCTTTTCCAATTCCGTAGATATTTCATTATCCGGGACATCCTCAGCTTTTTTAAATTCCGGTTTCCCGATAAAATCGTAAACTGAAATTTGTTTGCAGTTCTGGTAAGCATTTTCAAATTGCTCGATATTATTAAGAAATGCCGCTTCCAGCCGTGGATCCAGATTATTTGTCCTGTCTGATTCGGAAAAATGCGCTCCGTGTTCAAGGCTTAGCTTTATTTTTTTTACCTCGTTTTCGATACGGAGTTTTTCAATGTCGTCTTCGTTGTTTGTTTCTTGTGTCATGGGGTTGATGTCTTTCTGGTTGGTACAAACAGATGCTAAAATCAGGCTTTATGCCAAATAATAGCGTAAAGTTACTAATAAATTATATATGCGAATCAAGAATTAAGAATTATAACCATTTCATAGTTAGCCAGTAAGACACAAAGGCAGTAAGTTTCACAAAAAAAACAAAAAAATATATTTAATCCAACTTAGTGTCCGCCGAGGCGGACTTAGAGTCTTAGTGAATTTGTGGCAAAATATTTTTAATCCTTGATTCGTATTGTATATAAACAAAAACACCGATTTCCTCCCCAGGAATGAAACCGGCGTTTTCATAATGTACCGCATGGGTTTAAATGCAGACGCTTTTATTTTTTTATTACGGCCTTTTCATATCGTTCCTCAACCACTTTCCAGTTGATAATGTTCCAAAAGGCATTGATATAATCAACCCGCTTGTTCTGGTATTTTAAATAATAAGCATGTTCCCAAACGTCCATAGCAAGCAAGGGTGTTCCCCTTTTTTCGGCAACATCCATCAAAGGGTTGTCCTGGTTGGGTGTCGAACTTATAAAAAGATTTCCATTATCATCAACGCTAAGCCATGCCCAGCCACTGCCAAAACGTGTCATCCCGGCATTGGTAAAATCTTCTTTTAACTTTTCAAGTGATCCGAAATGTGTTATCAGCAGGGTTTTAAACTTTTCGGACATCCCGATGCCATTGGGCGCCATATTGTCCCAGTACAACTCATGGTTGAAATACCCGCCGCCGTTGTTACGCACAGCAGCAGGGAATTTACTTACTCCGGCGAATATTTCGCGGATAGACATCTGTTCTATCGGGGTGCCGCTTATGGCCTTTATAAAATTATCGAAATAGGCTTTGTGATGCCTCGAATAATGGATTTCCATGGTCATTTTGTCAATGAATGGCTCCAATGCGTCATAGCTGTATGGCAGGGATTTGAATTCAAATTCCGTTGCACGTTTGTTTTCTTTTGTTTCCATAATACTCATTTTTAAGTTTGATGTTCTGTTGTTTTGTTCATTTGTAAGTTGCGATAGATTAACCACTATTAATAGTGCCATCATCATTGTGTTCATATTATTTTTATTTAGACTGTTTCTTAATAACAAAAAATATGCCAATATTCCTTTTCTGACAAACTGTCAAAAGATATCCTGATAATTAATATTCCGATGATATGCCCGAACTATTTTTTTTCTTGTCTTCCTTTTTTTTCTCGTGCGAACGTGTATCTATTTTAAAGGGCAGATAAAGAGGGCAAGAGCCCAATAAGCTGGTTACAATAAAAAATCCGGCTAAGACAAGAAGGGCATAGCTCCACCACACACTATTGGGGATAGTTTTTGTAGCGAAAAGAATTATGAAAACGATAGCAATAATAAACCTGATAGATTTGTCGGCGATACCCATATTGTTTTTCATAACTTAAAATTTAAATATTTCTATTACTTATAAAAATTTACAATTCATTAAACAAAGATAATCTATTTTTAAAATGAAATCAAGTTATTACTCATATTTTTATTGATTATCGCACAGGGTTTTATACAAAAACCAAATCTCAAAGAGCCTAAAGTGAAATTTGGAATTAATAATGGTTATGCCAAAAAAGTCGCTGTTGGAGTTGAAATGTTCGAATACACTGCTGTACTTCTATTTCAAACAACTTATGTGCATTGTAGCAAACTTAAAAATTCTTTTGCCAATATCGCAATAATATCAAAACATGAAGGAAAACCCAACATCTATTCTTCAAACTCGATACGTACGGGGTCGTAAATGCCAAGGCCAAGCAGGTTGCGTGCGCTGCCCTTGCTGAGGGCAATTTCAAGTAGCCCTGTTGTTCCAAAAACCAGCACGATATCTGCATCTCCCGCTTCTGAGTACGTTTTCTTTATTTCATGAAGCTCCTCATTTTTGAAAAAAACCGAAAACTTACGGCCCTGCCCTATTTCATTAAATATTTTATCTGAAATATTAGTGATGGCATTATCATAAGAATCAAAATAAATTACAATGCCTTTTATCGAATTGGCCTCGCTCTGGGGCAGATAGCCGGTAAGCTTGTAAAGTTCATTTTTTTTATCGCCCAGATCTTCGGGATTTTTCCCTTCGGCAATATGGCAGGCCGCCACGGCGTAAATATCCAGCGAAGGAAAGGTGCGGTATTTGGGTTCGGGTAATTTAGTGATCGCTATGATTTTCTCAGGTGCGCTTTCGCAAAGAAGCGAAAATACTCCGTTGTCGGCACCTATAAAATAATGTCCATCGTAATATACTATTACATGTGTTGAGCCTTTTGATTCATCAGAATTTACACCGATTATATGTATGCTGCCTTCAGGAAAATTCTTATAAGCATATTTGATAATAAAAGCGGCTTCTGCTAAACTGTATTTTGTAATGCTGTGTGTGATATCCACGACGGTTGCCACAGAGGATTTGCTCATTATCGCGCCTTTCACGGCAGCAACATAATGATCGGTCAGGCCCCAATCGCTTGTCAATGTAATAATAGCCATTTTTAAGAATAGTAATACAGCCTCAAAATTACAAATTTTCAAAGGCGGCAACGCATTTTTTATTAATTTTGTTAAAATTTTATCCACCTTCAGACTTTTTGATGACCGAGAAAACCATAACCTTAGAATTTGTTGATCCCCTGGACTTTTTTGGCATCCACGATCAGCACTTACAACTGCTCAGAAGTCATTTCTCAAAGATCAAAATTGTTGCCCGCGACAATACCATTAAACTAATCGGCGACAAAAATGAAATAAAGCTTTTCGAGGAGCTTATTGATCTGTTGATAAAACATTACAACAGCAAAGGTTTTATTTCGCAGGAGGTGATCCGTCAATACCTTGATTCTGAAGCTAAAATTACTGACGATGAAAGCAGCATACAGGATGGCCTGATATTGCATGGTCAAAAAGGGCTGTTGATTAAAGCCCGGACGCCCAACCAGCGCCGCATGGCAGAAAGTTGTGCCAAAAACGATCTGATCTTTGCCGTCGGACCTGCCGGAACGGGCAAAACGTATACGGCGGTGGCTCTGGCCGTGAAGGCGCTGCGCGACAAAGAAGTGAAACGCATCATACTTACCCGCCCTGCCGTAGAAGCCGGTGAAAATCTCGGGTTTCTGCCCGGCGACCTGAAAGAAAAACTCGACCCCTATCTGCAACCGCTGTATGACGCACTCTGGGATATGATCCCCGCTCAAAAATTGAGTTTATATATCGAAGAACGCATCATTGAAATTGCCCCGCTGGCTTTTATGCGCGGACGTACCCTCGACAATGCTTTTGTCATCCTCGACGAAGCGCAGAACTCCACCGTCAATCAGATGAAAATGTTCCTGACACGCATGGGTCGTTCAGCCAAGTTTATCGTAACAGGAGATATCACCCAGATCGACCTCCCCAAAAACCAGGCGTCAGGACTGGTACATGCAGTGAAAATACTGAAAGATATTCAGGGTATCGACATTATCCAATTTGACAATTCGGATATTATTCGTCATAAACTTATTACAGAAATCATTAACGCTTATACAAACGAAGAATGAAAAATATCTTATTTTTTACGATCATGTCCATCGCAATTTTTTCCTGTAATAAATATGAGGATGGGCCATCTGTAAGCCTTCGTTCTGCTGAAAAAAGGCTTACCGGAAAATGGGAAATTTCAAATATATGGTTCAATGAAAAAGATATTTCACTCGGATTTTTCTCAAGCGAATTAAATTCTTATCCATTCAGCATTTATTCAGACTGGAGCAAGGATTATTTTATCGGAATTTCGCATACCGATGGTAATATTATTGCCAAATCCGACCTGATATTAAATGATAAAAAAACCACAATCACTTTTGCTCTTGTACCCCAGGAGCCCTACGAATCCTATTCAAATGATATCTTTTGCACGCTTCCGATCTTAAAGGACACCACCGAATGGAAGATCTTACGCTTAAAAAATGATGAGCTATGGATCGCCACAGATTTTGAATCCAATAATTATGAGCTTCATTTTGACCTATTAGCCGATTTTTCTGATTATTAAAATAAAATCTACATTTCAGATGAATAACGCCATTGTAAAAACAAATTTTCAGTTCCCCGGACAAAAAAGCCTTTACGAAGGAAAGGTCCGGGATGTTTACAACATAAATGACGAAGTATTGCTGATGGTGGTTACCGACCGCATATCAGCATTTGATGTAGTGTTGCCTGAAGGTATTCCTTATAAAGGACAGGTTTTGAACCAGATCGCGGCCAAGTTCCTGGATGCGACGGCAGATATTGTTCCCAACTGGAAAATTGCTGTCCCCGACCCTATGGTTACTGCCGGCATTAAATGCGAACCTTTCAAGGTGGAAATGGTGATACGCGGATACCTTTCGGGCCATGCCTGGCGCGAATACAAGACCGGAAAACGCTCTTTGTGCGGGGTTGTCATGCCAGAGGGCATGAAAGAAAATGACAAATTTCCCACCCCCATCATCACTCCTACTACGAAGGAATCTGTCGGACACGATGAAGATATTTCAAAGGAAGAAATCATTAGTTTGGGATTGGTTTCCAAAACCGATTACGAGCAGCTTGAAAAATATACGTATCAATTATTCCAGCGGGGTACTGAGATTGCGGCAAAGATGGGATTGATATTGGTTGACACAAAATATGAATTCGGCAGGAAAGACGGCAAAATTATCCTTATAGACGAGATACACACGCCTGATTCCTCACGTTATTTTTATAGTTCAGGTTATGAAGACCGCCAGCAGGCGGGGCTTCCCCAAAAGCAATTGTCAAAGGAATTTGTCAGGGAATGGCTGATGGAGAATGGTTTTCAGGGTAAGGAAGGACAGAAAGTTCCTGAAATGGTGGCTCAGATAGTTGAAAATATTTCAGAAAGATACATTGAACTTTACGAGAATATCACCGGCGAAAAGTTCGTCAGGGCTGATACCAGCAATATATTACAGCGGGTAGAGGAAAATCTCAGTAATTTTTTGAAGAAATAAGTTCAATTCTTTGTACTCCTATGGGTATAGGAAACGCTTGAATTACCAAGGGTTACGCATAAATAATTTATTAAGCCCTTGCTGTCGGCCCGCCGAAATTATAAGGGCTCAGGTCCACCGGGTTATTATCGTCAATAGCGCCAAAATTATCTTCAAATTTTGAAATATTGTCTTTCAGGGCATTCAGCAGGCGTTTGGCATGTTGCGGCGTAAGAATGATACGCGATTTAACTTTTGCCTTGGGAATGCCGGGCATAATTTTTACAAAATCCACGATAAACTCAGAGTGCGAATGGGTAATGATAGCAAGGTTTGAATAGATACCTTCCGCTACTTCCTCGTTCAATTCAATGTTCAATTGTTGTTCATTTTTATTCTCCATGGTTTTGTTTTTTAATAAAAAAAAGTATCGCCGGACAAATTGCCAGCGATACTTTTTATAATAGTTAAATTAATCTTTATCTTCTTTGATCTCTTCTTTTTCTTTTGAAGCTAACAGGTTTTCATATTCTTCTTTCGTACTGACGATAATTTTGTCGTACTCGCGCAAACCGGTACCGGCAGGTATTAAATGTCCTACAATAACGTTTTCTTTCAGTCCTGCCAGGTCATCTGATTTGGCAAAAACTGCCGCATCGGTAAGTACTTTTGTGGTTTCCTGGAAAGAAGCCGCGGATATCCAGCTCTTGGTCTGCAATGAAGCTCTGGTGATCCCCTGTAATATCTGCCGTGCAGTAGCAGGGTGAGCATCGCGGGCTTCAATAACCTTTTTATCCTTGCGTTTGAGGATGGAATTTTCGTCTCTCAGCTTACGTGCCGGTATGATCTGTCCCGGTTTATAATTTGTTTCATCGCCGGGGTTGACCACCACTTTTTTACCATAGATCCAGTCGTTTTCTTCCTGGAAATCGATCTTGTTGACCAGTTCGCCTTCCAAAAAGCGCGTATCGCCCGGGTCTTCGATCTCAACTTTGCGCATCATCTGACGAACAACAACTTCAAAATGTTTGTCGTTGATTTTCACACCCTGTAAACGGTACACTTCCTGAATTTCGTTCACGATATACTCCTGAACATTCGTCGGGCCTTTGATTGCAAGGATGTCGGCAGGTGTAATAGCGCCATCAGACAGTTTGTCGCCGGCTTTGATATAGTCGTTTTCCTGAGCAAGAATCTGTTTTGTTGTGGTAATAAGGTAACTTTTGCTTTCGCCTGTTCTTGAAGTGATGATAACTTCCTTACTTCCGCGTTTTAGTTTTTTACCAAATGATACCACACCGTCGATTTCTGAAACCACTGCAGGATCAGAAGGATTACGTGCTTCAAACAATTCGGTCACACGGGGAAGGCCCCCTGTGATGTCGCCTGATTTTCCGACAGATCTCGGGATCTTGCATAAATTGTCGCCAGCTTTTACTTTCTGGCCTTCGTCAACTTTTATGTGTGCACCCACCGGCATGTCGTATTGCTTGATGACTTCTTTCGTTTTTTCGTTAATAATCTTTAGCACCGGGTTTTTGGCTTTGTGCCGGGTTTCTATAATCACCTTATCGTGGAAGCCGGTCTGTTCGTCAGATTCCTCACGGAAAGTAACATTCTCAATCACATCCTCATACACAACTTTTCCGCTGACTTCTGAAACAATCAGGGCATTAAAAGGATCCCAGTCGCAAACCAGGTCATTCTTTTTAAGGGAATCACCATTTTTGAAATAGAGGTTTGCACCATAAGGAATATTGCTGGAAGCAAGCACTGTATTCGTATTCTTATCAACGATCTTCATTTCCGCTGAACGTCCGATAACCACTTGAAACGATTTCCCTTCTTCATCGGTGTAAGGAACGGAACGAAGTTCTTCGATCTCAAGCAACCCATCGTATTTTGCTTCTATCCTGGATGATGAAGCAATATTCACACCGGCCACACCACCGACGTGGAATGTTCGCAGGGTCAACTGAGTACCAGGCTCACCAATAGATTGTGCCGCAATGACTCCGACAGCTTCACCCCTTTGAACCAGTTGAGCGGTAGCAAGGTTTCTGCCGTAACATTTTGCACAAACACCATGATGTGATTCGCAGGTAAGTACAGAACGGATTTCGACACTATCAATAGGAGAGTCGGCTATAATGTCGCATATTTCCTCGGTAAGTTCTTCTCCTGCTTTAATGATCAGGACGCCTGTTTGCGGGTGATAAATATCATGAAGTGTAACACGTCCGAGAATACGGTCGTGCAGTGTTTCCACGATATCTTCATTCTTTTTGAGTGCTGAAATAGTCAAGCCCCTAAGCGTACCGCAGTCCTGCTCAGAGATAATAACATCCTGAGTAACATCCACTAAACGGCGTGTAAGATAACCGGCATCGGCAGTTTTCAGAGCGGTATCAGCGAGACCTTTACGGGCACCGTGGGTAGAAATAAAATACTCAAGTACGGACAAGCCTTCGCGGAAATTCGATAAAATAGGGTTTTCGATAATTTCACCGCCTGTAGCACCCGACTTCTGTGGTTTAGCCATCAAGCCTCTCATGCCGCATAACTGACGTATCTGTTCTTTTGAGCCACGGGCGCCTGAATCAAGCATCATATAAACAGGATTAAAACCCTGCATGTGCTGTGATAACTGGCTCATGAGTGTTTGTGTAAGCCTCGAGTTGGTATGTGTCCAGGCATCGATGATCTGGTTGTAACGCTCACTGTGTGTGATCAATCCTGCCGCATAATTGTTCTTAATTTCAGCAACTTCTTTTTCAGCTTTGCTAATCATTTCCGCTTTAACCGGCGGCACCACAAGATCACCTAAATTAAAGGACAGTCCTCCTTTAAATGCCATGGTAAATCCGAGGTTCTTGATATCATCAAGGAACTGGGCGGTACGTGCCGTTCCGGTAATTTTCAACACATCGCCGATGATATCACGCAATGCCTTTTTGGTCAGAAGCTGGTTAATATACCCATATTCTTTAGGCACTACCAGGTTGAACAATACTCTTCCAACAGTCGTTTCGATAAGTTTGTTTACAAGTTTATCTCCTTCTTTTACATCAACTTTGACTTTGATAAAAGCATGAAGATCTACTTTCTTTTCGTTAAATGCTATGATGACTTCTTCCGGGCCATAGAAAATCATTCCTTCACCTTTCACAGGGTTTTCAGGTATATGTTTTCTTCCTTTAGTGGTATAATATAATCCCAAAACCATGTCCTGTGAAGGAACAGTAACAGGAGCGCCGTTAGCAGGGTTAAGAATGTTATGTGAAGCCAGCATTAATATCTGGGCTTCCAAAACGGCGGCATTTCCGAGAGGTACATGCACAGCCATCTGGTCACCGTCGAAGTCGGCATTAAAAGCGGTACAGCATAAGGGATGCAACTGTATAGCCTTGCCTTCGATCAGTTTGGGCTGAAAAGCCTGAATACCCAAGCGGTGCAGTGTCGGAGCACGGTTGAGCATAACGGGATGCCCCTTCAATACGTTTTCGAGAATATCCCATACCACAGGATCTTTTCTGTCGACTATTTTTTTTGCTGATTTTACTGTTTTTACGATACCTCTTTCGAGCATTTTACGAATGATGAATGGCTTGAATAATTCAGAAGCCATTTCTTTAGGTATTCCACATTCATTTAATTTTAACTCGGGGCCGACCACAATTACTGAACGGCCAGAATAGTCAACACGCTTTCCGAGTAAGTTCTGACGGAAACGGCCTTGTTTTCCCTTCAAACTGTCGCTCAAAGATTTCAATGCGCGGTTCGATTCAGTTTTAACTGCTTTTGCTTTTCTGGAGTTGTCAAACAATGAATCTACGGCTTCCTGAAGCATACGTTTTTCGTTTCTCAGAATAACATCCGGAGCCTTGATCTCGATAAGTCTTTTCAACCTGTTGTTTCTGATGATCACCCGGCGGTAGAGGTCATTAAGGTCTGAGGTGGCAAATCTTCCACCATCAAGAGGTACCAATGGCCTTAATTCAGGGGGTATTACAGGAACTACTTTCACAATCATCCATCCGGGATTATTTTCCATACGGAGGTTGGCTTCGCGAAAAGCTTCCACAACCTGCAAACGTTTCAAGGCTTCCTGTTTGCGCTGCTGCGAGGTTTCATTATTAGCTTTATCTCTTAAAGTATATGAAAGTTCATCGAGGTTAATGCGGTTTAAAAGTTCGTAAACAGCTTCGGCACCCATTTTTGCAATAAATTTATTGGGATCATCGTCGTCAAGGGCCTGATTTTCTTTTGGCAGTTCATCGAGAACAGCAAAATATTCTTCTTCTGTCAAAAAGTCGAGAACATTTAATCCTTCTTTGATACCTGGATTTATCACGACATAACGCTCGTAATAAATAATGGTCTCGAGTTTTTTGGATGGTATCCCGAGTAAAGCGCCTATTTTATTAGGTAACGATCTGAAGAACCAGATATGGGCAACCGGAACGGTGAGCTGAATATGGCCTACACGTTCTCTTCTTACTTTCTTTTCAGTGACTTCTACCCCGCAGCGATCGCAAACGATGCCTTTATATCTGATGCGTTTATATTTTCCGCAATGGCATTCCCAATCTTTAACAGGACCAAAGATGCGTTCGCAGAACAAACCGTCGCGTTCAGGTTTATAGGTGCGGTAATTGATAGTTTCCGGTTTTAGCACCTCACCGCTTGATCTTTCAAGGATATGCTCGGGAGATGCCAAACTTATTGTAATTTTAGAAAAATTGCCTTTGGTGTTTAATTCTTTTCTAAAAGCCATAATGTTAATTTTCTATTTCCAAAATTTAGGAACAATAAAATTATTATTCAAATGTAATATTCAGGCCTAAGCCTCTCAATTCGTGAACAAGCACGTTGAATGATTCGGGGACGCCTGGTATGGACATGTTTTCGCCTTTTACTATAGCTTCATAGGCACGGGCACGTCCGGTAACATCATCGGATTTAATTGTCAGCACTTCCTGTAATATGTTGGCCGCTCCGAATGCTTCCAGTGCCCAGACCTCCATTTCTCCAAAACGCTGTCCGCCAAATTGAGCTTTTCCTCCAAGTGGCTGTTGTGTAATAAGTGAGTATGGACCTATTGAACGGGCATGCATTTTATCGTCAACCAGGTGATGCAGTTTCAGCATATAAATAATGCCTACCGTGGCAGGCTGGTCAAAACGCTCACCTGTTCCGCCATCCTGTAGATAAACTTTACCATTTGCCGGTAATCCTGCTTTTGCCATGTATTCATTGATATCTTCCAACGTAGCGCCGTTAAAAATCGGAGTTTCAAACGACATTCCGAGTTTCTTTCCAGCCCATCCAAGTACAGTTTCGTAGATCTGTCCAAGGTTCATACGCGATGGTACGCCCAGAGGGTTTAGAACGATATCTACAGGTGTTCCGTCTTCGAGGAATGGCATATCTTCATCGCGGATAATACGGGCGACAATACCTTTGTTACCATGACGGCCGGCCATTTTATCACCAACTTTAAGCTTACGTTTTTTGGCAATGTAAACTTTAGCCAGTTTTACAATTCCTGAGGGCAGATCATCACCGACAGTTTCGATGAACTTATTTCTGTTAAAAACTCCCAGTAGCTCACGATACTTTATCGTATAATTATGCAACAGCAGTTTTACAAGGTCATTGACATCTTTATCTGCCGTCCACTTGGTCGGGTTAATGACGGTATAATCGAGAGCCATCAAGGCTTTATTCGTAAATTTTGCCTTTTTGGGGATCAACTCTTCTTTTAAATTATTATAGACACCATGGGATGTTTTGTTGTCAAGGATATCTAACAGTTTTTCAACCAGTTTTAATTTCAACTCATGAGTTGATTTATTAAAATGGTCTTCAAAATCTTTCAGCGTTTCTTTTTCTTTGACTCTGTCTTTTTTATCCCTGAGAACCTTTGAGAAAAGCTTTTTATCAATTACAACGCCTTTCATCGATGGGGGTGCTTTTAATGAAGCATCTTTCACATCGCCTGCTTTATCGCCAAAAATAGCACGCAGCAGTTTTTCTTCAGGGGTTGGATCTGTTTCTCCTTTAGGAGTGATTTTACCGATAAGAATATCGCCTTCATTCACTTCTGCGCCAATTCTGATGATTCCATTTTCATCAAGGTCTTTGGTGGCTTCAAGGCTCACATTCGGAATATCGTTGGTAAGTTCTTCCATACCACGCTTTGTTTCGCGAACTTCCAGAACAAACTCTTCGACATGTAATGAAGTAAAAACATCTTCACGCACAACACGTTCCGAAATAACAATAGCATCTTCAAAATTATAACCTTTCCAGGGCATGAAAGCCACTTTCAGGTTACGGCCTAATGCGAGCTCACCATTTTGAGTTGCATAACCTTCACAGAGCACATCGCCTTTTTTAACTTTCTGGCCTTTGCGAACAATCGGTTTCAGGTTAACACAAGTGCTTTGGTTGGTTTTGACAAATTTAGGGAGGGTATATTTTTTAATATCTTCTTCAAAGCTAACTTTTCTGTCGCGCTCTGAACGTTCATATTCAATAACGATTTCGGTGGCGTCAACAAATTTGACCACGCCATTACCTTCGGCATTGATCAATACACGGGAATCTTTGGCAACTTTGCCTTCCAGGCCGGTCTGTACAATAGGTGCTTCAGGCACCATCAGAGGAACAGCCTGGCGCATCATGTTCGATCCCATTAGTGCCCTGTTAGCATCGTCATGTTCCAAAAACGGTATGAGGGATGCAGCAATAGAAGCTATTTGGTTGGGGGCAACATCTATCAGCCCGATCTTTGCAGGTTCCAGAATAGGATAATCAGCCTGAAAACGTGCTTTAACCTGTTCCGGAATTATTTTCCCGGTGGCATCGTAAGGAGTACTTGCCTGCGCGATGACCTTATCTTCTTCTTCCTCGGCTGTTAAATAGTGAGGTTCTTCGTTGATATCAATCTTACCGTTTTCTACAAATTGATAAGGTGTTTCAATGAATCCTAGTTTATTGATTTTTGCATAGACGCAAAGCGAAGAAATAAGCCCAATGTTGGGGCCTTCCGGTGTTTCAATCGTACATAAACGGCCATAATGGGTATAGTGAACGTCACGAACCTCAAAACCGGCTCTTTCGCGTGACAAACCTCCCGGGCCCAAAGCAGATATCCTTCTCTTATGGGTAAGCTCCGACAATGGGTTCGTCTGATCCATAAATTGTGAAAGCTGATTGGTTCCGAAGAAAGTATTGATAACCGATGAAAGAGTTTTGGCATTGATAAGATCGGCAGGAGTAAATACTTCATTATCGCGCACATTCATCCTTTCGCGGATAGTACGCGCCATACGTGCCAAACCAACTCCAAATTGTCCGTACAACTGTTCACCAACGGTGCGGACCCTACGGTTGCTCAAATGGTCAATATCATCAACATCCGTTTTTAAATTCTGAAGTTCGACCAGGTACTTGATGATGGATATAATATCTTCTTTAGTAAGTACCTTTGTGGTAACACTATTATCAAAGTTCAGTTTTTTATTAATTCTGTACCTGCCCACATCACCCAGATCATATCTTTTATCTGAGAAAAATAACTTATCAATGATTCCTCTGGCAGTATCTTCGTCGGGGGGCTCGGCATTTCTGAGCAGGCGATAGATAAATTCTACCGCTTCTTTTTCTGAGTTCGCTGTATCTTTCTGAAGCGTGTTGAAAATAATAGAATAATCGGTACTGTTATTCATTTCACTATGAATAAGTATCGTTTTCACACCGGCATCGATGATGGTGTCGATATGCTCGTTTTCAATCGCTGTCTCACGATCAATGAGAACTTCGGTACGTTCAATCGAAACGACTTCTCCGGTATCCTCATCCACAAAATCTTCGATCCACGAACGGACTACACGTGCGGCAAGTTTTCTGCCGACAAGTTTTTTCAAAGCTGATTTGCTGACTTTTACTTCGTCGGCAAGTTGAAATATTTCGAGTATCGCTTTGTCTGATTCGTAGCCAATAGCTCTCAGAAGAGTTGTTACGGGTAATTTCTTTTTACGGTCAATATACGCATACATGACATTGTTAATGTCCGTAGCGAACTCCATCCATGAACCTTTGAATGGTATGATACGCGCGGAATATAAGGGTTGTCCATTGGCATGCCTTGTTTTCCCGAAGAAAACTCCGGGTGAACGGTGCAACTGCGAAACGACAACTCTTTCGGCGCCATTAATGACAAAAGTACCTTTGGGAGTCATGTAAGGTATCATTCCAAGGTACACATCCTGAATGATGGTCTCGAAGTCCTCATGTTCCGGGTCGGTACAATAAAGTTTGAGTTTTGCTTTGAGCGGTACACTGAAGGTGAGGCCGCGTTCCAGACATTCCTCGAGCCCGTATCTTGGCGGGTCGATAAAATAGTCTAAAAATTCTAAAACAAAATTATTGCGGGCATCCGAAATGGGGAAGTTTTCTGCGAAAACCTTATATAATCCCTCATTTTGCCTGTTCTCAGGCGTTGTCTCTAATTGGAAAAAATCCTGAAATGCCTTGACTTGGATGTCAAGGAAGTCAGGATATTCTGCCTGGACTTTTGTGGATGCGAAATTGATTCTTTCAATTTTATTTGAAGCCAAAGTCTTAAGGTTTTAAGTGAAGAAAAAAAATTATTAATGAACGATAATAAAAACAATGTTCAGACACCCTGCCTTGAGGGTGCCTGAACTATTTTATCGGATATTTTTCTTTACTTAATTTCAACCTCAGCTCCGGCCTCCTCTAATTGTGATTTTAAAGCATTTGCTTCATCTTTGCTAATGCCTTCTTTTATCATTTTAGGTGCTGCATCCACTAATTCTTTAGCTTCTTTTAATCCTAAGCTGGTTAATTCTTTTACCAGTTTTACAACGCCTAATTTTGCCTGACCTGCTGATTTCAGGATCACATCAAAACGTGATTTTTCTTCAGCTTCTTCGCCTGCTGCTGCGGCTGCTGCGGGAGCGGCAACAACTGCTGCTGCTGCTGCGGGTTCGATCCCGTATTCTTCTTTCAATATTTTTGCTAATTCGTTAACTTCTTTAACTGTTAAATTAACTAATTGTTCTGCAAAAGCCTTTAAATCTGCCATTTTATTTAAGTTTTTAATTTGGTTTACAATAGATTACTAATTATTTGTTTTACTCAGGTTTTTCTGATAATGTTTTTACGATACCTGAAATCGTATGCCCACCAGACTGTAAAGCGCTGATAACGTTTTTAGCCGGTGATTGCAGTAGTCCGATGATGTCTCCGATAAGCTCATTTTTAGATTTTAATGCTACAAGTGCCGTTAGCTGATCGTTGCCTATATAAGTCGATTCCTGAATAAAAGCGCCTTTTAAAATTGGTTTTTCCATCTTATTGGCTTTCCTGAATTCAGTGATCAATTTTGCGGGCACGTTGGCGGTTTCGCATACCATTAAAGAAGTGCCGCCTACCAGTACGGGGTATAGTGATTCAAAATTCCGTCCCGAACGCTCCATTGCTTTTTTAAGCAGTGTATTTTTCACAACGGTGAGCTTAATGTTGCGTTTAAAACATAAACGACGCAGATCGTTCGTTTTTGCAACAGTCAAATCGGAAATATCCGTAACGTAAAAGTTACTGACAGACTTCAGCGTATCACTCAAAGCATCAATAACTTTATCTTTTTCTTCTTTTTTCATATATTTCAGATTATTTCCTTGTTAAATAAATTATACAACTGATTTTGTGTCGATCTGGATACCGGGGCTCATTGTAGAAGACATGTAAATGCTTTTAATATAAGTACCTTTAGCCGATGACGGTTTCAACCGTAATATGGTCTGCAGGATTTCCTTAGCGTTTTCAGCGATTTTATCGCTGTCGAACGAAACCTTGGCAATTCCAGCATGGATGATACCGAATTTATCAACCTTAAAATCAATTTTGCCGGCCTTTACTTCTTTTACAGCTTTCCCGACATCCATGGTTACCGTACCTGATTTAGGGTTGGGCATTAATCCTCTCGGACCTAGGACACGGCCTAAAGCACCAACTTTAGGCATGACACTTGGCATAGTAATAATAACATCTACGTCGGTCCATCCTTCTTTAATTTTGGTGATATAGTCATCGAGCCCGTAAAAATCTGCTCCGGCATTTTTAGCTTCTTCTTCTTTGTCAGGAGTACATAAAACCAAGACCCTGATCGTTTTTCCAGTACCATGAGGCAGGGTAACAATACCGCGTACCATCTGGTCGGCTTTACGGGGGTCGACACCCAAACGCACATCAATATCAACAGAAGAGTCGAATTTTGTCGTGGTGATTTTTTTCACCAATACAGCAGCTTCTTCTAAAGATAATACAGCGTTTTTATCAATGAGCTTTATGATCTCTTTTCTTTTCTTTGTAATTTTAGCCATTGTTCAAATGTTAAAAAGTTTACCACTTATTATATTGTAAAAGGTGGATTTCCCTGAATAGATATTCCCATACTGCGTGCAGTACCAGCAACCATTTTCATTGCTGATTCGATGGTGAATGCATTCATATCAACCATTTTTCCTTCAGCAATCTGCTTCACCTGATCCCAGCTTATTGAGCTGATTTTATTTCGGTTGGGTTCGGCTGAGCCTTTTGTTTTTTTGATTGCTTCGAGTAATTGTACTGCTACTGGAGGAGTTTTAATGATAAAATCAAAGGTTTTATCTTTGTAAACAGTAATGATCGCAGGGATAAGTTTCCCGACGCTGTCTTGCGTACGTGCGTTAAACTGTTTGCAAAATTCCATAATATTCACACCTTTTGCACCTAATGCAGGTCCAACCGGTGGTGAAGGATTTGCTGCCCCACCCTTGATTTGTAATTTGATTAATCCGCTTACTTCTTTAGCCATTTTTCTTTATTTTAGCATAATAAAACAATAAACCGTTATTCTTTTTCGACCTGCATAAAGCTCAGTTCCAGCGGTGTTTTTCTTCCGAAGATCTTTACCATCACTTTTAGTTTTTTCTTTTCCTCGTTCACTTCTTCGATGATACCGGTAAAACTGTTAAAAGGTCCGTCAATTACTCTTACAGATTCCCCAATGATAAAGGGTTCGCTGATTTCTTCTCCTTTTTCAGAGAGTTCATCCACTTTTCCTAATATTCTGTTCACTTCGGCGGTTCTCATTGGAATAGGTTCACCTCTTGAACCCAGGAAGCCCAATACGCCGGTAACATTCTTAATAATATGAGCTACTTCACCAACTAGTACGGCTTCGATCAGTACGTAACCAGGAAAGAAATTTCTTTCCTTACTGATCTTTTTACCTTTTCTTACCTGGTAAACTTTTTCTGTAGGTATAAGTACCTGAGAAACAAAGTCCTGAAGGTTCTGGTGATTGATCTCACTTTCAATCAATTCCTTAACCTTCTTTTCTTTGCCACTGATGGCTTTAACTACATACCACTTTTTTACTTGATCGCTCATAAATTAAACTCCATTGGGAGATACGAAATGAAATTGACAGAACAACGCTTTTGATAATAATACTAAAACAGTGTATAAAACTGTTTCAGTAAGGTACTGAATGATATGTCCATCAGATATACCACAATAGCGATAATAACGGAAGCGATAGACACAACAATTGCACTATTTTGAAGCTCTGACCATGTGGGCCATGAAACTTTATGTACCAATTCGTCGTAACTTTCTTTAATATAATTTTTTATTTTTTTCATAAAAAGCTTTTATTTGCACGGGTGGTAGGAGTCGAACCCACAGCCTACGGTTTTGGAGACCGCCACTCTACCAATTGAGCTACACCCGTTTATAGTCACATAACAAGCTTTATAATAACTATAGGTATTCCGGAAGAACCGGAACACCTAAGTTATCGTAATTTATTATTCAATAATTTCAGTTACCTGTCCGGCACCAACTGTTCTGCCACCTTCGCGGATAGCAAAATGGAGGTTCAGTGTTAATGCGATCTCGGAAATCAACTTAACGTCGATGACCAGGTTATCGCCAGGCATTACCATTTCGATACCTTCTGGCAAGGTGATTTCTCCGGTAACGTCGGTAGTCCTGAAATAAAACTGGGGACGGTATTTGTTATGGAACGGTGTGTGGCGTCCACCTTCTTCTTTTTTCAGGATATAAACCTGAGCTTTGAAGTGGGTGTGGGGTTTTACTGAACCCGGTTTTGCAACAACCATACCACGGCAAATCTGATCTTTATCAATACCTCTGAGCAACAGACCTGTATTGTCACCGGCTTCGCCTCTGTCAAGGATCTTGCGGAACATTTCAACACCGGTAACCACTGATTTCAGTTTTTCAGCGCCGAGTCCGATAATTTCCACAGGATCTCCTGAATTGATGACACCGGTTTCAATTCTTCCGGTAGCGACTGTTCCACGGCCTGTAATTGAAAATACGTCTTCAACCGGCATAAGGAAATCCTTATCAGTTTCGCGGGGAGGCAGAGGAATATAAGCATCACATGCATCCATCAGTTCAACGATTTTTTCCACCCATTTAGGTTCAAGGTTCAATCCGCCTAATGCAGAGCCCCTGATAATAGGAGTTTTTTCGCCGTCAAATCCGTAGAATGTCAGTCTGTCTCTGATTTCCATTTCAACGATTTCGAGAAGTTCTTCGTCATCAACGAGGTCAACTTTGTTCATAAAAACAACAATCGTAGGAACACCTACCTGGCGAGCCAGCAAAATGTGTTCGTTGGTCTGAGGCATCGGGCCGTCAGTAGCTGCTACAACAAGGATTGCACCGTCCATCTGGGCAGCACCTGTAACCATGTTTTTAATGTAGTCGGCATGTCCCGGGCAGTCAACGTGAGCATAGTGCCTGTTAGCTGTTGAATACTCAATGTGAGCGGTATTGATGGTAATACCTCTTTCTTTTTCTTCAGGAGCATTGTCGATTGAATCAAATGATCTGAATTCTGACCAGCCTTTTTGTGACAGTACCAAAGTGATAGCTGCCGTTAAGGTAGTCTTGCCATGGTCGATGTGACCTATTGTCCCTATGTTAACATGGGGTTTGGAACGATCGAATTTTTCTTTTGCCATTTTAATTAAGTTTGTTAAGTGATTATAATTTATTTTCTGTTTAATTATTATTCTGTGTTGAGCCATTGATGAGAATTGAACTCATGACCCCTTCCTTACCAAGGAAGTGCTCTACCCCTGAGCTACAACGGCTAGGATGGAGCGGAAGACGGGGCTCGAACCCGCCACCTATAGCTTGGAAGGCTATCGCTCTACCAAATGAGCTACTTCCGCTAATTAACATAAAGAATTGAAAATTATGATAATAATACAATTGATTATGTGGGGAGAGGAGGAATCGAACCTCCGAAGGCATTGCCAACAGATTTACAGTCTGCCCCATTTGACCGCTCTGGAATCTCCCCATATTCACTTCAAAGAACTTGAGCCGAAAGAGGGATTCGAACCCCCGACCCGCTGATTACAAATCAGCTGCTCTGGCCAACTGAGCTATTCCGGCTTAGCCACTGCTCGTTCTATATTGAATATCAAATATTTATATAAAAAAAACAGTCCTCTTTATAAAAAGGACTGCAAAAATACATAGAATTAAGTTATCAGCAAAGAAATAATTGATTTTTTTTTCTATTATAAACCTTTTATTTTTTCTTTGTGCTTGACTAACTGCTTGCGGAGTGCTTCAACAGCCGTGTCAGTGGCTTGTTCGAAGGTATTTGACTGCTTTTTGGCAATTAAATCATTTCCGGGTATAAATAACCGGATTTCTGCCACTTTATTTTTATCACTTTCATTTTTTTCAAGCCGAAGAGTAACTTCCGACGATAACAAGCCGTCAAAAAGGCCTGATAATTTTTCGACTTTTTCCAGGATATAGCCCTCAAGCTTTTTATCCGTTTTGAAATGTAATGACGTAATGTTGACTTTCATAAAAAACCTCCTTTTTTTAAGCTTTTGGATGAGCTTGTTTGTAAACTGTTTTTAACTTTTCAATCGTATTGTGAGTATAAACCTGTGTTGCCGAAAGATTCGCATGTCCCAGTAGTTCCTTTATTGAATTCAAATCGGCTCCGTGGTTGAGCATGTGGGTTGCAAAGGTGTGTCTTAACACGTGCGGGCTTTTTTTATCCTGTGAAGTTATCGTGCTAAGGTAATAAATTACGACACGATATACAAGTTTTTGATAAACTTTTTTCCCTTTTGCGGTAATAAAAAAATAATCTCCGTCTGTCTGAAAATTCTTTCTCTTTATATCGAGGTAATTCTTTATCAGCAATTGTACTCTTTTATTATAAGGTATGATACGTTCTTTACTCCTTTTCCCCAGAACCTTTAGCGTCATATTATACGTATTTACATCGCTTTCCTTAAGATTTACCAGTTCCGACAGCCGCATACCGGTTTCATATAGCATTTCAACAATCAGCAGGTCGCGGGTTTTTACAAAATCATTTTCAGGTTCCGGGAAATTTTCATCAAGCAGCTTTTTCATCTTATCCTCTTCGACAAATGCAGGAAGCCGCTTGGATGTTTTGGGCGACAAAACTTTATTCATGGGATTTTCAGTCAACAGGCCATGCTTGTATAAAAATTTGAAAAATGTATTTAGCGTAGCTTTTTTACGGTTAACCGAACGCGCCGTAATTCTATTCTCCATTAACTGCACAAACCATGACCTGATCATCATGTGAGAGGCATCAGAAATTTCATGGAATCCGTATTGATGTGAAAGGTATTCTGAAAACTGCTCCAGATCGGTCTTATAACTGATAACCGTGTATGGAGAGAATCTTTTTTCGAATTGCAGATAATGTAAAAAACGTTCCAACATCACATAAAAAAAAGAATAATTCTGTCTTCCCTATAAAGTTGAACGTAAAAATATACATTCTATTATAAAAAAGCAAGAATTATTCTTCCTAAAAAAAATCGAAAACTTGCTACTTGTTTTTTTCGTCGTTCAATTGCTGGATATAAGCAGCTTTCATAACTTCTTCCCTGCGTTTTACAGAAGGTTTGGTAAATTTCTGCCTTTCGCGTAATTCTTTAACTACGCCGGTTTTTTCAAATTTCCTTTTGTATTTTTTCAGGGCTTTGTCAATGTTTTCGCCTTCTTTTACCGGAATAATGATCATAAAAAAATTCTCTCTTTCTTTTAATGATTAATAATTAATTGAATTCCCAACATTTGGGGTTGCAAAAATAGTAAATATTTTATTATAAAAGAGTTCGTGGAAAATTTTTTTTATAATTGGCCGATAATGGCCGTAAAACGTTGCAAAAGGAACCCGCTGCAGTTAGTAGTGTCGCAATTACTGTTAAGGAAACAACAACATTATGCAAGGTCAGTCTTCCCTGTCCTGTCTGCAATGCACAGCTTTGAAGGATGCCGGAGTGCCTGGCACTCAGACCGGGAATCGTCCTTCCTGAAATGGTCCGCAAAAGGTCGTTTACCTGATGAAGCACATTCTTGTTCTTTGTAATATAAATTATTAACAAACAGCGCCCGTAAAACATTGTTAAATAATGTTTCCGTTCAAACGCTACATAATCCAATTCAAATAATTATCGGAGGTAATAACTTCAAATTTACTGCCGGGATATGCCTGTTTCCAGGCATTTGGCTCCTTAATCTTTTTCCCCGCATTCCATTTTATTTCATAAGCAAACAGATTACCCCCACGGTCTTCCACCCAGTCAATTTCCTGTTGCTGGTAGGTACGCCAAAAATAGTTATTGACCGACATGCCCGAATACTGCTGAAACTTTATCCTCTCCGAACAAATATAATTCTCCCACAACTCCCCGACATCGTTGCGTAATGAAAGTGGATTGAAATTAGCTATCAACGCATTCCTGACACCATTATCGTAAAAATACCATTTGCTGGTTTTGGTAATTTCATTTCTAAGATTGCGGCTGAAACCCTGAAGTTTGTATATGACGAAAACTTTTGTCAGCAGGTCGAGATGCCGCTCTATGGTATTTCTGCTCAAACCCAGGTTGCGACCAAGTTCTTCAAGCGAAACTTCCCTGCCAATCTGAAAGGCAATCATACGCAATAATCCGAGCATTTTGGACGACTGCCTCACCCCGTCATATTCCAGAATGTCTTTAAGCAAATAGGAATTTACCAGCTCGTTCAGATAAGAGGATTTTGCAGTGCGATCTGCACATTCCTGCAATTCGGGATATGTGCCGAAGATCAGCCGTTCTTCCAGACGGGAGTTTGTCTGAACCGGGTTTTCCACTTTCGAGAACTCCATCTGCGAAAAAGGATATAAATTAAAAGTATATTTTCTTCCCGTCAGCGGCTCTCCTAATTTATTGGAAAGGTCGAACATAGAAGAACCCGTAGCAATCACCCTGATACCTTCGATAGTATCTACAATGAGTTTAAGTGCAAGGCCGATATCCGGTATTTTCTGCGCTTCATCAATAATCAGTATTTTGTTGTTACCGATGAGGGTTTTATAATTTTCCACGGTACGTTTACTCAGCATTTCCGCTGCAGCCATATCTTCCCCGTTCAGCACCAGCATGGGTTCTTTAAAGTCGTTTTTAATAAGTTGCTGAATAAAAAAAGTTTTACCCACTCTTCGGGCGCCCAGTAAAACAATAACCTTGTTGGGCTTCATTTTTTGCAAAAATGATTTATGTATGGCTCGGTCAATGATCATGGTATTATCTATATCCATGACAAAGATAATGCTTTTTTTATACTGAAGCAATTTTATTAAATTCCTTCAGTACGATGAAGGAATTAATAAAATCAATACTTGGTTTGCAATGGTAGCAAAACTGGCCTTCAACACATGACAACGCGCAGTCGTACCGACACTCTGCTAACTTCTTAAAAGAATTTGTACTTTTGTACCCATGCACAGCATAGAACCATATTATAACTGGAGGCACATTTATATTGCTTCGGAAGACAAACGTTCTCCTTTTTATGGTGAAACATACAGCGAGTTTGAGTTTTCATACGCAGTATATAATTACCTGATACACCCCCAATGGGATTGCTTCGGCTCAGCCACCCTGTACATTAAACTATTGTTCACGGATTATAAAAAAAAGTTCGCCATTCTGGAATTTATTGGCGAATGGAACGATTGCCTGTACAACGATATTAAATTTCTGAAAGAAAATGTTATTGATATTTTGACAGAAAACGGCATCAATAAGTTTATACTGATCGGCGAAAACATTCTGAACTTTCATTATTCGGACGATTCGTATTACCAGGAGTGGTTTGATGATATCGAAGACGGATGGATAGCCTGTGTGAATTTCAGGGATCATGTGGTTAAGGAATTTGAACACGGCCATATTGGTTATTACCTGGCCTTTGGCGAAAAGCTCAATCATATGCTCTGGCGCAGGTCAGATCCACAGCAGTTTTTCGAGCTTGTATCTGAGATGATGACCAAACGGCTTAATCCATAATTTCCATGCAGATTCATGTCAATATTACAGTCTCGGGCAGGGTGCAGAAAATCGGGTTCCGCTACAGCACGCTGGAAGTTGCAGAGCAACTGGGCATTTCCGGGTTTGTTCAGAACAAGCCGGACGGAAGTGTGTATATCGAAGCTGAAGGGACTGAAGAATCCGTTGAAACATTCATCGGCTGGTGCCATCAAGGCCCGCGCTGGGCACATGTAGATAAGGTTGAAGTTGTAAGGTCGGAAATGAAAAACTTCAGTATTTTTGAAATCAACAGATAATATTTTTCGCGCAAAGACGCAGAGCCGCAAAGAAACAAAAATTCAGTTATGCGCCCTAAGGGTTTCGTATGAAATTCTTACCCATTTATTTTCCCGTAAAGGCTTCGAGCCGCTAAGGGAAAAAACCGCTGAGACACTTATCCGCCACGGCGGACACTTCCGAAGAGATGGCTATACCATAAGAAACATCAAGAAATTTTTACCGCTCTGAGAAATTCTCTTTTTCCAACTGGCCCGGGAAGTTTTTCGATGCTGAATCCGGCAGATTTCAAAGCCCTCTTGACATCGCCTTTACAGGAATAGGTGACTAAAACCCCTCCTGTATTCATAGATTTATATATCTTCTGAAAAACTTCAGGCGACCAGAGTTCCGGGCAAAGCAGGGGGGCAAAAGCATCAAAATACACCAGATCGAAAAAAGAATCTGTCAATACGATATCTTCTATTTTATCCTCACTCACACTTAAGGTAAAATGTCCTGTGATTTTGTTGGCAAAGGTAGTTTTGTGTATTTCTTCAAAAAAATTATTCGCCTCCGGAACTCCCGTCAGTTCGGGGTAATTCAGGCCGTCCAGCATTTTTTTATCCACACGGTAAGGCTCAACACCCAAATAGTTAACTTCGCGCGGGTCATTATTGGCTTCGATCAGAGTGAGCAAAGCATTCAGCCCTGTTCCAAAACCAATTTCAAGTATATTCAGTGTTAGTTTGTATTCTGCCGCAAAGCGATAACCTGCATTAATAAATATGTGCAGGGACTCAGCAAGGGCGCCGTTCTTTGAATGATAACATTCATTCAGTTCAGGAATATAAATGGTTTTTGAACCATCGGAAGTAATGATTATTTTTCTTTCCACTTTTTTTAATCTCTGTTATAAACCGGAAGAATATTGATGATGGTATCCTGAAAATTAAATGAATTTATGGTCTCATTAGGCAAAAAGCGGTTTTTTGTCACCGTAGAATTGTTTTCTGAAAAGTAATAGCAGCCTTCGGTATCATCATATACAATACAGCGGGGAGCCTGAGCATCAGCCCAGGGCGTATGGCCTTTGTAATCATAGCTGTAATACCATATATAATCGTCAGCCAGGAACAGATATTTTGATGGTTCGATACAGGTGACATCAGTAAATACACCATTTGAAAAAATATATTTGTCGGTAACATCGCCCGATGAAAGTGAAAGCACCCGAATAACTCCCTGGCTCACCCCATTGCAAAACAACACACATTCATCATCACTAAGCGGGTACATTTTCAGAATTTCATAATTCACTATTATTTTTTTATATATAGCCATCGAAGGCACGTAATAGACAACAAGATGTTTTTGTAATCCATCCGGACTGACTTCATATGTAATCAGGTAGTCATCGAAAGGTAAAAAGGCCAGCGGGTATTCACCGTTTTCTACCACGCGGGAAGCAATAATACTGCCGGTTTCGTTGTATATTTCAAATCGTCCTTCCCGGTATGAAACATACAGTCGGGTATTGTACACACTAATAGTCATGAAATAAGGGAAAGGCGGATTGGGGATCACGGGAACATCCCATTGCAACTGCCAGTCGTTGATGTTATATACGGAAACATCACCGGTATATCTGCCAGCCATATAGAACTGCTGCGCATCAGAACTAACCGCCGAGCCGCGATAATCAGTTGTAACAGTTTTCACTTGTGAAATATTATTCAGGCTGTCAATCTTGTTTATGGTAACAGTCCCGTTATTTTGGGTAAGGACAAGAATGAATTTCAGTTTCTTGTTCACCTGACTGATGCAGATCTGTCTGAATTCATTGGTTGTATTAGCACCGTCGGAAGCAGAAACCAGAATATAATATGTCCCGGCCGGTAATAGTATATTGTCTATCTGGATGTCGAGGTTGATATCGGTACAATTATTTTCGGGATAGCGGGTTTGAGAAGCTGTAACAGCGGTAAAATCATCATTTAGTATCTTTACGCTAACATATTCGAGTTTGCGATCGTCGCATACGTTGGCTATAACATTGACCGTTTCACCGGCCATCAAAACCTGATTTTCGTAAGGGCTTGTTATGGTAATCTGAGGGCTGTAAGTATCACTTTCTTTTTTGCAGGAAAAGACAAATAAAACAATCAGCAGTAGCGGTAAGCATCTTTTGCACATGATAACAAAAATACGAAAAAAACTGTTCTGATCCGCCGCGGCGGATATCTTTAATAAGTTTTATCCCGGATTTTTCTGATTTAAACTTGCAAAAACCGAAAAAATATAGTAACTTTATGTTGTGATTTATTTGTTCATTAAATCATTTAAAAACAGAAAGTATGGAAAACTATATTTGTCCGTTTTGCAAAGGTCATCTGAACGTGAGCGACAATATCGTCCTGATCGTAAAAAATAAAAACGACCAGCAGGGATTGGTTTTTCTTCACACCGAACTGGGCAATTATTCCAGCCAGATCATTTCATCCATTGAAATTGAGAAAGGCGATGTGGTGGAATTTTTCTGCCCGTATTGCCATACCAACATCGAATTCCATAAAGAAAAATCGAGCCTGGTAAAACTGCTCCGCGAGGATAAACACGGAAAAAAAACACAGGTCATCTTCTCAAAGGTCTATGGCGAAGAAGCCACCTATCACATTGATGAAAACAAGGTGCTGTCGTATGGGGAGCATGCAAAAAAATATATGGACCCGGAGTGGTTTTTAAAATAAATGCCGGAAATAATTTAAAGAAATCACTGCATCTTTATCAGTTTTTCCGTTTTAACTACAGCATCGTTGATATTTACCATCAAATAATAAATACCGGGGTTGAAGTTACTCATATCAATTTTATGTGATAACACACCTGTTTTTTTCTCCAGATGCAATACAGCCATACCCAAAGCATTATAAACAAGTATCTCCACTTTTTGGGGGCCATAAGCAGCATCAACTGCAACAGAAACATCGTCATTAAAAGGGTTCGGAAAAACTGAAATATGATTTGCAACGGCCTGATCATCATTAATTCCCATATCCAGGCAAAAAATACTAATTGCAGTATCAGCCATCATGTTTCCCGACAAATCCAGGACATTATTGATGGAAATCATCACTGTTTCGCCGGGCGAAAGTGCAGGAGCCAATTCTATTGAAACGGTATTTGGCGCTGACAATAAAGCAGAAATGACGTTATGTCCGCCGGTACACAAATAATTTGCTGTTTCGCTGGCACTTACAGGCTCAAGAGCTTCATTAAAAACAACCTCAGCAACATCGCATGAATCATTTGCCCCGGCGTTCGCAGCCGACGAACTGATCACCCACGGCGAAACATCATCCGGCGAATATATTCCGGTAATCAGGATATCATCAATCCGGTTATATCCTGTTGTCACCAGGCCGGTGCCAGCCGCATTCGAATCAGAAGTCATGATCCACCGTAAATACACTGAATTCTGTTTATCACAGGCAGAAGGCAAATCTAAGCCAGCTAAAGTACCTGAAACAAAATCATCGTTTAATGATATGATATCAGAGCCGGGCACGGTAGTCCAGCTATGTGTTGTGGTATCAAGGCAATATTCCACCATAAAATTGCGGGGGCCGCTGTTGGTGGATTTTTGGCGTGAATAAAGTTTTAAGGAAACATATCCCGCATCGGGAGCTGTTTTAGTTGTAAAATTAGTAATCCAGTATTTTGTTCCATTGCCCGTGGCCCAGGATGAAGTACGAAGGCATGAGTCCGTAACGCCAGGGTCATAGGAATATGTACCTGTAAATCCAATTTGCCTGTTGAACATCGCATTTAAATTCGCAGGAATTCCTGCGGTAGCTATTCGGACTGTATCAGGGAAGCCCCAATAGGCAATCGTATCCGGAATAGTGATAAACATCACGGGGAATTTTTGAGGAATAGTCATCGTATTACCGGTTAAATCAGCTATATTATTCACATATAACGTATCAGGTATGGTCGTTGGCAGGTTTTGTGAAAGTTTTAAACGGACGATATCCGGCCCGTAAAAAGAGCTAGAGACACATGAATTTCCGGGGGCAACAGGAAAAGTAAAATTTCCAGGATTTTCAGCTATAATTTGATTAACAGGCTCATTGAATTTAACTTCCAGGCTATCGGCCGTAATAACATTTACATATTGTACCTGAGGAGGATCCGTATCAACAGTTCCCACAAGTTCTCCTAAAATAACAATATTGTCTATGCGGGAAGTGCCTCCTGATGCAACCAGGGATATCCCCCCTACCGACGTGTCAGTAGCCATTTTCCACCTGAGAAAAACCAAATTCTGAGAATCACAAGCGGCTGGAAGCGGAATATTTGTCAAAGAAAAAAAGCTGGTTGAATTAGTACACTTAATGACACCGCCGGGAACATCTGTCCAGGTTCCTGTAAGGTCTACCTTATACTGTAGCATAAAATCCCTGGGGCCGGTACTGGAAGATCGCTGAGAACTGGAAACAGTTAAATTTTTGTAAGCGGTACTCGCAAATGAGGTATAATAATTTTTCAAAGAGTCAAGTCCGCCCTGCCACTTTGTGGAAGATAAAGCTAAAGTACTTACTCCTGCAGGATATGTAAACCCTGCAGGCCCTGCTTTAAATGTTGAATCACGTAATAAGGCATTATTCGTATTAAAAGCGTTACCATAAGTTCGCACATTGGACAATGTATCAAATTTAAACACGACAATCGTGTCCTGCGCTATAAGCGCACTATTAACCAACATGATAACACCTAAAAAAAGGAATAGTTTTTTCATAGATAATATTTTTTTAAATTTTGGGGTTCTTTTTTAAAAACACGTCAAATATAAGCAGATTTAAATAAAAAAACCGAAAGAAATTTTTCGGTTTTTTTTAATAGCACATTTTTCAGCTTTTGCTGTCTACAATTCATATTTTTCGGCACAAACCTTGGCCTTCATAAACTGCCTGTTCAGGCGGGCAATGTTCGTAACTTTAATTTCTTTCGGGCATTCTGCCTCGCACGCGTATGTGTTGCTGCAGTTTCCAAATCCCAGACGGTCCATCTCTGCAACCATTTTTTGCACGCGCTCTGCCGCTTCAATTTTTCCCTGAGGCAACAAGGCAAATTGCGATACTTTTGCCCCGACAAACAACATAGCCGATGCGTTGGCGCAGGCTGCCACACAGGCGCCACAGCCAATACAGGCAGCAGCATCCATGGCCATTTCGGCTTTGATTTTTGGTACCGGAATAGCGTTAGCATCAGGAATACCGCCGGTATTTACCGATACATAACCTCCTGCCTGAATGATCAGATCCAGCGCTGAACGGTCAACGATCAGGTCTTTTACAATCGGGAACGACCTGGCACGCCAAGGCTCTATCACAATAGTGTCGTGGTCTTGGAACGAACGCATATGAAGCTGACAGGTAGTAATACCACGTTTGGGGCCGTGGGGCCTTCCATTGATATATAAACTGCAGGTTCCGCAAATTCCTTCGCGGCAGTCGTGGTCGAATGCCACGGGGTCGTTACCTTGTTCGATGATCTGCTGGTTAAGAGTGTCCAGCATTTCAAAAAACGAACTGTCGGGGGATACATTTGAAACTTTATAAACATCAAATTTCCCTTTTGCTTTGGCATTTTTCTGACGCCAGATTTTTAAGGTTAGGTCCATATTTTATAAAATTAACATCAATTAAATTATTATTTATAAGATCTCTGTGAAGGCTTTGCTACCTCAAAAGTAAGCTCTTCCTTGTGCATTTCGGGCTCCACGCTTTCGCCTTTATATTCCCAGGCAGAAACGAATGCAAAATTTTCATCATCACGTTTTGCCTCGCCATCTTCGGTCTGCATTTCTTCCCGGAAATGTCCCCCACAGGATTCTTTGCGCTGCAAGGCATCTTTCATTATCAGTTCGCCCAGTTCTATAAAGTCAGCCACTCTGCTTGCTTTCTCGATTTCAGGATTAAATTCATTCATCTCGCCGGGAATAAAAAGATCGTTCCAGAATTCATTTTTTACTGAAGGCACCTGTGATAATCCATCCTTGAGCCCTTGTTCTGTCCGCCCCATACCACAATGTTCCCACATCAGCTTGCCAAATTTCTTATGGATAGAATCGACAGATTGTTTGCCTTTGATATTTTTCAGTTTATCAAGTTGCCCTTTTATATCATTTTCAGCCTGAACAAATTCCGGGGCATCGGTAGGGATTCGTTTTGTATGTATCTCTGCTGACAAATAATTACCAATGGTATACGGCAAAATAAAATATCCGTCGGCAAGGCCCTGCATAAGTGCTGAAGCGCCGAGACGGTTAGCCCCGTGGTCAGAAAAATTACACTCCCCAATGGCATATAATCCAGGTATCGTGGTCATTAATTCATAGTCGACCCAAAGGCCACCCATGGTATAATGTATGGCCGGATAGATCATCATCGGCGTTTCGTAAGGGTTTTCGTCGATGATCTGCTCATACATCTGAAACAGGTTCCCATAACGTTCTTCGATAACATGTTTTCCCAGGCGGGCAATAGATTCTTTGAAATCGAGGTAAACCGCCAACCCTGTATGGCCGACTCCATAGCCTACATCGCAGCGTTCCTTGGCGGCACGCGAAGCCACATCGCGCGGGACCAGGTTCCCGAAGGCGGGATATCTTCTTTCGAGGTAATAATCACGGTCTTCTTCTGAAATATCGGAAGGTTTTATTTCTTTTTTGCGAAGCTTTTCAGCATCTTCTTTCTTTTTTGGCACCCATATCCGGCCATCGTTACGCAAGCTTTCGCTCATCAGGGTAAGTTTTGACTGGAAATCGCCATGGACGGGAATACAAGTAGGATGTATCTGGGTAAAACAGGCGTTGCTGAAAAAAGCGCCTTTTTTGTATGCGCGCCATATCGGAGTAGCATTTGAGCCCATAGCATTTGTCGAGAGGAAGTAGGCATTACCATAACCACCGGTAGCCAAAACCACGGCATGGCCGAAATATTTTTCGATTTCTCCGGTAACCAAATTCCTGACAATGATCCCACGTGCTTTTCCGTCAATAATTACCACGTCAAGCATATCGCGGCGGTTGTAAAGTGTCACCGTACCTTTTTTTATCTGACGGCTGAGAGCGCTGTATGCTCCCAACAGTAGTTGCTGGCCTGTTTGTCCCCTGGCATAAAAGGTACGGGAGACCTGTGCTCCGCCAAACGAGCGGTTATCCAGCAGTCCACCATAATCTCGTGCAAAAGGAACCCCCTGTGCCACGCACTGATCGATAATAGCATTGCTTACCTCGGCAAGGCGGTACACATTGGCTTCGCGGGCACGGTAGTCGCCGCCTTTGATGGTATCATAAAACAGGCGGTAAACGCTGTCGCCGTCGTTCTGATAGTTTTTCGCCGCGTTAATTCCTCCCTGAGCCGCGATGCTGTGCGCCCGGCGCGGGCTGTCCTGATAGCAGAATGCTTTTACATTATAGCCCTGCTCTCCCAGTGATGCGGCTGCTGATGCCCCTGCAAGTCCGGTGCCCACAACTATTATTTCGAGTTTACGTTTATTGGACGGATTGACCAATTTACAGGTTGATTTATATTTTGTCCATTTTTCAGCTAAAGGGCCTTCAGGTATTTTGGAATTTAATTTTGTCATAGCCGGGGTGGTTTATTTTGATTTAAATTATAATTTCAATGCTAAGTTTTATTTAAAGAAAAACATGAAATAGATCGGAATTATTGAAAAGCCAACAGTAACGACCAAGGCGTAAATCATACTGACGATTTTTATTGTTTTATTGTATTTACTGTGATTCAGACCGAAAGTCTGGAATCCTGATAATATGGCGTGGTTCAGGTGAAAGCCAAGAAAAATAAAAAAAGCGATATAAATAAAAGAATACGCTTTATTCTGAAAAAGCAAAATCGCCATCAGATAAAAATTGTGGGTATCCACTCCTGCCGGTGGCTGAACCCAACCCATTTTAATAAAAAAGAAATGCATGAAATGCAGGAGCAAAAATATCATAATAATAGCCCCGGTATAAATCATGTATTTTGAGAAAAACTCTGTTTGTGATTTGTTAACCACATGATAACGGACCGGACGTGAAGCCCAGTTTTTGATGGTCAGGATAACTCCGATCAGCATATGTATCAGAATTCCGCCGAACAATACATACTCAAAGATCTTAATCAGTATGTTGGTGGTCATAAAATCGGAGGCTGCCGTAAACATCTTGCCACCATCCCCTGCGATCAGCAACAGGTTAATTGTCAGATGTACCAGTAAAAACAAGGCCAGAAAAAGCCCGAAAGCACCCATGATGATCTTTTTTGTGATTGAAGAATACACTAATAAATTGCTCATAATATTCTATTTTGAAAAAAAAAATAAAAAAACTCCCTGTATTTCTAAAAATTATTTTTCTTTGTATTTTATGGATACAAAGATATAAGTTGAATTCATTTTTCCAAATTAAAAGTTAATTTTTTTAATAAATTATAACCTTTATAAATAATATGCGTTACAAACAAATTGATCCGGATCTGTTTATCCGTAATCGTAAAAAACTTGCAAAAAAGCTGAAACCCAATTCGCTGGCTATTGTTCTTTCCAATGATGAATTCCAAAGAAACGGCGACCAGTTACATCCTTACAGACAAAATTCCGATATGTTATATCTGACCGGGCTGGATCAGGAAAAATGCATACTCTTACTTTGCCCCGACCATCCCAAAGAAGCCATGCGCGAAATTGTTTTTACCGTTCAGACCAGCGAAAAAATGGTTACCTGGTACGGGCATAAATACACGCTTGAACAGGCAAAGCAAGTTTCGGGAGTAAAAAATATCAAATGGCTTGACAATTTTGAAGACACCTTAAAAGAGCTTATTCTGTTTTCAAAAAATCTTTATATCAATCTCTATGAAAACGCACGTTTTTCTACAGACGTTATTTCAAATGAGCTGCGTTTTACCAGGCGTCTGAAAAAGGAATATCCCCTTCATAATTTTGAGCGGCTCAATCCAATTATTACTGAATGCCGTTTATGCAAAGAACCCGAAGAAATTGAAATGATGCAGCACGCCTGCAATATCACTGAAAAAGCCTTCAGAAGGATTCTTGAAAGGATACACCCGGGAATGATGGAATACGAAGTCGAAGCAGAAATTACTCACGAATTTATCCGCAACGGCGCAGACCGGCACTCATTTTTACCTATTGTCGCTTCAGGAATTAACGGATGCGTATTGCACTATATTAAAAATGATGTGAAAATTAAAAATGGCGATCTGGTTTTGATTGATTATGGTGCCGAATACGGAAATTATGCAGCAGATGTAACGCGGACCATTCCTGCAAACGGCAAGTTTACCAAGCGTCAGAAAGAGTGTTACCATGCGGTACTGAACGTACACAAACAGGCAAAACAACTGATCGTTCCAGGCACCACGATTGAAAAAATCAACAAAGCGGTAACCCTGCTTCTGGAAGCCGAAATGATAAAACTGGGGCTTTTCACGGCAAAGGACGTAAAAAACCAGGATCCTGAAAATCCTCTGTACTTTAAATATTACATGCACGGCAATTCGCATTTTATCGGGCTCGACGTACATGATGTAGGGACACGTCAGGATATTCTGAAACCCGGAATGGTGCTAAGCTGTGAACCCGGATTATACATCAAAGAAGAAGAGATCGGCATCCGGATTGAAAATGACATCCTTGTCAGCAATAAAGGGCCAATAGATTTGACAAAAAATATTCCTATAGAAGCTGACGAGATCGAAAAACTAATGAAGAAAAAATAATAAGGAGAAAGGGTTGTCTGGTAATTCTGACTTCTGATCCGCCGCGGCGGACTGACTTCCGACTTCTTACTTCTGGCTTCCGACTTCCGACTTCTGACTTCCAACTCCTAACTCCTGACTCCTAACTCCTGACTCCTAACTCCTAAATCCTAACTCCCAACTCTCAACTCCCAACTCTCAACTCACAACTCTCAACTCACAACTCTCAACTCACAACTAAAACAAATATTAACCATAACCCTAAAAATCAAAACCATGTTTCCAGCAAATGTATATACCGAAAGAAGAAAAAAATTAAGAGACCTCCTCAAAAGCGGCGTGATCATCTTCACCGGCAACACCGAACTTCCGATGAATTATCCTCAGAACATTTATCATTTCAGGCAGGACAGTTCCTTCTTATATTTTTTCGGACTTAACGAACCCGGATTAGGCGCTGTCATTGACATTGACAACAACAAAGAAATTCTTTTTGGCGACGATGTCGATATCGAAGATGTGGTATGGACCGGCCCCCTGCCACTACTTTCAGAAAAAATTAAAAAATTCGGTGTGGCCCATTCTGCGCCATTTTCAGCATATTCATCCTATATTTCTGATGCAAAAAAACAAAATCGTCAAGTCCATTTTTTACCTCCTTATAACCCTAACACAAAGATTTATCTTAGCAATGTGCTTGGCCTGCCGGTTGACAAATTAAAAGAAACCGCTTCGATAGAGCTGATGCTGGCTGTTATAAAGCTACGCTCCGTCAAAAGTGATGAAGAAGTTGCCAACATTGAAAAAGGCATAGAGACAGCCTATGAAATGTTCACTAAGGGGATCAAACTTGTTAAACCCGAAAAATACGAATATGAAGTTGCCGGCCTTATGGAAGGTATCGCCCTGGCAAAAAACGGGACATTGTCGTTTCCCACGATCTTGTCCGTAAGAGGCGAGATCCTTCACGGACATGACCATAGCAACCTTATGAAAGAGGGGGATTTGCTGGTTATTGACGCGGGCTTTGAAACGCCTGAACATTACGCCACGGACCATACGCGTACGGTGCCTGTCGGCGGAAAATTCACACAAAAACAGAAAGAGATATATCAGATCGTGCTGGATGCACAACTTGCAGCTATCGAGGCTATAAAACCAGGTGTAAAATACCAGGAGGTTCATCTGCTCTCATGCAGCGTCATCGCTGAGGGGCTGAAAAAACTCGGCCTGATGAAAGGCGATATTAATGAGGCCGTAAAACAGGGCGCACATGCTTTTTTCCTTCCTCACGGCCTGGGACATATGATGGGCATGGATGTTCACGACATGGAAGATATCGGCCAGATCTATGTAGGTTATGATGACGAGGTCCGTCCGATTGATCAGTTTGGCACCGCTTATCTGCGCATGGGCAGAAGGCTGCAGCCGGGTTTTGTCATTACCGTTGAACCGGGCATCTATTTCATTCCCGAACTTTTCAAATTGTGGAAATCCGAAAACAAATTCACCGAATACATCAATTATGATAAGGTGGAAGAATATCTTGGGTTCGGGGGCATCCGTATCGAAGACGATGTTCTTGTTACCGAAACAGGGAATAGAGTTCTGGGAAAACCCATACCTAAAGAAATTGCTGAAATAGAAGCCCTGATGAAAGAGAACGGGCTTACCTGATTTTTCCAAGTAACAGGTATGTAATAATGTTCTTAATGAATAATGAACAAGGAACCCTGATTTTTGATTTTAGAAGTATCTGATTTTCGATTTTCTATAATCTCTGCTTGCAGCAGGCAGGGTTACTCCCTATTTGATATTCAATTTTTTCCAGGAATTTATTTCATACATATTTCTAACCAAGCATTAGCTTTAAATTATTGAGGTGGATGGTTACGAAAATCTTTTCGATCAGTTCTTGATCAATATTTGCTGCTTTAGCGGTTTTTTTTCTTGAAGTGATGATGTCGTGCCAGCGTTCAGGCTGAAAGTATGGCAAATTATTTTGTTTTTTGTATTTGCCCATTTCGAGGACAATTTGCATCCTTTGATTTAATGTATCTATCAGGATTTTGTCGAGGACGTCAATCTGGCTACGCCATCGATCAAACAACTCTTTGTCTTTTGCATCGCCGGACTTTTCATCAAATTCAGCCAGTGAAAAAAGTTTTTTAGTATCATTAAGATTTTTCAGGCTATATGGAATGATAAAATTTTGGAAACCCAACCGGGCAGCTATTTCAGGAAAATGTTCAAAGCCTCTGATATCATACGGAGTAAATTCCAATGCAGTTTTGATTCTGGGATGTTCAGCCTTAAAAGAAAAATAGCCGCTTAACTGATCCAGCAATTCCGCAGGCTGCAGGCTGCTTTTTTTATTAAAACGCACGTTAACTCTTGCCACATCTGACTTTCCGAATGTTCGTGAGCGGGTCCTGTATGAATAAATTTTTGTTTTAAAACATGCAGGGTAAACGGCCTTAAGATGATTTTCTCCCGAAATATAAACAGCGAGGGGAACATTGCATGAAGATTTTAAAAATTGCAGCAGTCCCGTATCAATTTTATCAATTACCGTATCATAAAAGGCAAAACCACAATTTCCGGACGCATGCATAATTCGCTGCATCAACAGATCGGCTTTGACTGGTTTTTTAATTACAAACCAGATAAATGTTTTTTTTATCATAATTTCTTCAGGTGCTTTGCAGGGAGTTTTATCAAAAGTAAGCTGCATATTGAAAAAAAGACGCCATTAGTACAGGAGATTTTACAGATCGCAGTTCTTCAGTTTCTTTATTGCTTCATCAATATTCTCCGCACCAAAAACAGCATTACCTGCAACAATAATATCTGCTCCGGCACCAAGCACTTGTTTAATATTAGAAATATTAATGCCTCCGTCCACTTCAATCAAAGCACGTGAATTATTTTTTGTGATCAGTTCTTTTGCCTTACTGATCTTTTGAACAGCCTTTGTAATAAACTTTTGCCCGCCGTAACCCGGATTTACGGACATGACAAGCACAAGATCCGCCTCTGTAATGATTTCCTCAAGCAATAAAACCGGCGTATGCGGATTTAATGCTATTCCCGCCTTTACACCTAATGATTTAATAAGGTTAACAGATCTGTTCAGATGCCGGCAACTTTCAAAATGAACGGTAAGATACTCCGGCCTGTAACCCGCAAAACGCTCTATATATTTATCAGGATTAACGATCATCAGGTGGATATCCAAAGGTTTTTTGATATATCGTGCCAATGAGTCGAGGACTGTGAATCCGAATGAGATATTGGGAACAAAAACGCCATCCATCACATCGACATGGATCAGATCTGCATCGCTGGTGTTGATAATTTCTATTTGTTCCTTAAGTAGGCCAAAATCGGCTGATAATATTGAAGGAGAGAGTAAAAAGGCCATTAGCTTTATTTTTTGTTTTCACAAATGTACTAAAAGCTTTTACTACCCGAGATAAGATTTTAAATTTTTACTCCGGGAAGTGATCTTAAGTTTTCGTATTGATTTTTCCCTGATCTGTCTTACACGTTCGGGTGTAAGGTCGAATTTGTTGGATATTTCATCAAGAGTCAGTGGCAGACTCCCTTTTAATCCAAAAGAATATCTTAAAATTTCGGCTTCCCGGAAAGTAAGGGTTGAGAAAGCCCTTTCAATTTCAATCCTCAATGAATCAAGTATCAGTCCGGTATCAGGATCGAAAAGTTCATCCGTCCTGAGTAAGTCGATCATGGTAGTTTCCTCATCATCAACAATAGGTGCATCCATCGAAATATGTTTACCACCGTGTCTGAGCGAGTCTCTGATTTCATTTTCGGAAACATCCAGTATTTCGGCAATTTCATCGGCATTGGGCTCGCGCTGGTTGGCCTGTTCGAAGAGGGTGTAAGCTTTATTGATACGGTTCAATGTTCCGATCTTATTCAGCGGCAAGCGAACGATCCTTGACTGTTCTGCTATTGCCTGCAAAATCGATTGCCGTATCCACCATACGGCATAAGAAATAAATTTAAATCCCTTGGTTTCATCAAAGCGCTTGGCTGCCTTTATCAAGCCGAGATTTCCCTCATTTATCAGATCGGGCAGACTTAACCCCTGATTTTGATACTGCTTGGCTACCGATACCACAAAACGCAGGTTCGCTTTTGTGAGTTTATGTAATGCGGCATGATCGCCCTGTTTTATTCGCTGGGCCAATAACACCTCTTCATCCGCGGTGATCAGTTCTACTTTACTAATTTCCTGAAGGTATTTGTCAAGAGAAGCTGTTTCGCGGTTTGTAACCTGCTTTGCAATCTTTAACTGTCTCATAGAACCTTCCTTTTTATCCTATTAAATTGAGCACATTCAAATATCGATAATCAACGCTGCAAGTATTATACCTGCAAAAATCTCATACCTTTATCTTTAACAAGACAATTATTAATAAAAAAAGGTTGCTTAGAAATACAATTTTTGCAAAAAAATTATTCCTGGGTTGGTTTTGGCAATATAACTTTACGGGACAATTTTAATTTCCCTGTTTTTTTGTCAACCTCAATAAGTTTTACCTGAACTTCATCGCCGATTTTAAATACTTTTTCAACATCGGCGGTTCTTTTCCAGTCTATCTCAGAAATATGGAGCAGGCCGTCTTTTCCGGGAAGTATTTCGATAAAAGCTCCAAAAGGCTGGATATTACGGACTTTCCCGGTATAAATCTCTCCTACTTCGGGTACTGCAACGATCTTCTTTATCCAGTTTATCGCCTTATCGGTAGATTCCTTGTCGTTTGAAACGATATCAACAATACCGAATTCGCCTTCTTCTTCGATAACAATCGTAGCGCCTGTTGAATTTTGAATTTCCTGAATAATTTTTCCGCCCGGTCCTATCACGGCTCCGATGAATTCCTTTGGAATGGTCATCTGAACGATGCGGGGAACATGAGGCTTGTAATCAGCTCTTGGCACGGCAATGGTTTTTTCCAGCTCGTTCATAATGTGCATACGTCCGGCATGCGCCTGAGTCAGGGCTTCCGATAATATTTCGTACGATAGTCCATCGACCTTAATGTCCATTTGACATGCAGTAATTCCATCTCTTGTGCCGGTAACTTTGAAGTCCATATCACCTAAATGGTCTTCATCACCAAGAATATCGGAAAGAATGGCGTATTTGCCGTCGCTCCCGCTAATCAGTCCCATAGCGATACCAGAAACCGGCTTTTTAAGTTTTACGCCGGCATCCATCAAGGCCAGTGTTCCTGCACATACGGTAGCCATAGAAGACGAACCGTTCGATTCGAGAATATCAGAAACGATTCTGATCGTGTAAGGATTTTCTTCACCCCAGGGGATCATATTTTTTAATGCGCGGTGGGCAAGATTTCCATGCCCGATCTCCCTACGGCCTGTTCCACGCATCATTTTTACTTCGCCTGTAGAAAAAGGAGGAAAATTATAATGAAGCATGAATTTGTTCTTACCGTCAAAGATAACGCCGTCAATTATTTGCTCGTCGAGCTTAGTGCCTAATGTAACTGTGGTCAGCGACTGTGTTTCGCCACGCGTGAAAATTGCCGATCCGTGAGCAGCAGGCAAATAATCAACTTCTGACCAGATAGGGCGCACTTCATCAAGTTGACGTCCGTCGAGGCGTTTTCTGTCGTTGAGTATCATGGTACGAACAGCTTCTTTTTCAACCTGAAAATAATACCTGTTGATCATAGGCTCTTTCTCGGCACGTTCTTCTTCGGGGATAGTCAGCAAAAAATCAGCTTTAATTTTTTCTATTGCCTCGGTTCGTTCGTGTTTTGATGAGGCTTTGCTGGCAACATCGTAAATTTTCTGATAAGCATAATTTCTCAGATTTTCCTTTACAGTATCGTCATTTTTTTCGTGACAATATTCCCGTTTAACTTTTGATTTTTCTATCATGGCGGCCAGTTCGAGCTGTGCACGGCATTGGGTACGTATGATTTCGTGAGCAAATTTGAGGGCTTCGAGCAGGTCGTTTTCGGAGACTTCTTTCATTTCACCTTCCACCATCACGATGTTGTCCATGGAGGCAGCCACCATGATGTCGAAATCGGACAATAGTATGTCGGAAGTGCTGGGGTTTACTATGAATTTGCCGTTGATTCTTCCCACCCTGACTTCAGAGATCGGCCCGTTGAAGGGTATGTCGGATATAGTAAGGGCTGCAGAAGCTGCCAGGCAGGCCAAAGCATCAGGCATACATTCCTTATCACCGGATATCAGTGTTACCAGTACCTGTGTTTCGGCATGATAGTTATCGGGGAACAGGGGGCGCAATGCCCTGTCTATCAATCTTGATACAAGAATTTCATATTCCGAAGGTCGGGCTTCGCGTTTGAAGAAACCTCCCGGAAAACGGCCGGTGGCCGCATATTTTTCCTGATAATCAACAGAAAGGGGCATAAAGTCAACGTTTTCACCGGCTTCTTTTTTTGACACCACCGTTGCCAGCAACATGGTATCGCCCATTTTTACTACTACCGAACCGTCGGCCTGTTTGGCAAGCTTTCCGGTTTCTATATTTATCATTCTTCCATCGCCAATATCAAACGATTTGTTTATTCCATTCATAATTATTTGTTTTTTTTATTAATATACCTCTTTAAATTACAATGTGCCTCTTTAAATAAAAAAAGGCAATTTACATTGCCTTTTTCCGGGTAGTGGTTATTTATTTTCTTAACTTGAGTTCCTTGATAATAGCTCTGTAGCGGTTAATATCCTTTTCTTTCAGATAATCAAGCATACATCTTCTTTTTCCAACAAGGCGGACCAAAGACCGGCGGGTAAAGTGGTCTTTATCATTTTCTTTTAAATGATTGGTAAGATGTTGAATCCTGTAGGTAAACAATGCTATCTGTCCTTCAGAGGAACCTGTGTCAAATTCTGATTTACCGTATTGTTTGAAGAGATTTTTCTTAACGTCGCTTGTTAAATACATTTTTTCTTAAATATTAAATTTGGAGTGCAAAAGTACAAATATTATTGTTATGAAAACAAATTTATTGATTTTTTTTTTAAAATTATTGAAAACCAAGCTGCGATGTATGTTCTCCATGTATCAGTTTGTCCTTCGAAAAGGATGTCAGATTATAAGAAAGCTGTTTTGTATACCGTGAGGAAAAAATCCCCAGGCCATTGCCAATATTGGTATATAAAGGTCTTTCCTGTATGATGGAACTTGATGGTTTGTTCAGATCAATATATATACTTAGCTCATCGCCGCCAGCTGAAATAACAAAATCGATCATACCGATCAGGCGAACCACATTATTGTCGACAGGTACTTTTGCCGCCACATTCCTGTAAAAATCTTCAGAATTATACGTTGTTATCAAAGGTTCTCCTCCGGTAAGCTTTTCTGACTTCACAGTAGCCAGGTGCCAGTCTACAAACTTATCGGTGGTATCATGGGTTGTAAGATTAACTTCTTTGTAATGAAAACGGAACCAGGGTTCATAAATGCGTCCGTTTTTCCCGGAGCGCCACTCTGCATCAAGTGTGTTATAGGCCATGGTGGGGCTAACAAAGCCTAATTGAGGGTAGTCGGGGTTATAACTTGGTTTTACGATCACGAAATCGTGTATCAGATTTGTGGCCCCCGTAACAACATTTCCGGTATAAATGTTCTTTATCTTTAATCTGAACGAATCCGCAGGAGCCAGAGGAGTGCCCGGTGTGAATTTATAGACATCCTGTGCCGGGTAATAAAACATTCCCGAATCTTTATCAGAGACCGTTGTTTTTTCCAGCGTAAATAAATTTACTTCGTTACCATTTGATATCTGGGTAATGGTCACTTCCAAATCATTGCCATACGAACTCAAAGCCGGGTCGGCAGCCATTTCTATAGCATTGCCTTCGCCCAGAAAAGCTTTGGTTATTTTAACGTATTGAACAGATTGTGTTTGATCCAACAAACCGTAGACTATTGTAATATCTTTTTTTTCGGCATTAATGTCAAAATCTGTTGAACACGAATAACAAAACCAACATAAAATAAGAAGAAGCAGGAAAATTGCTTTACGCATAAAAATCATGAATTTGTTGCAAAAGTAAAAAATAATCAGATTAAGTTGCCAATATTCAAATAATAATCCATTAAAAAAAATGATAATTGCCCCGAATTATTATCTGAATTGATACCTTTGCATCAATAATTCAGAAATTATGACAACAGAACCAGCAAAAATTGCAAAGATCACCACTCATGTTTTGCGGGAAATGAAATTACGCGGGAAAAAAATTGCCATGCTTACCGCTTATGATTTTTCTTTTGCAAAAATTCTTGACGCTGCGGAAATAGATATAATTCTTGTTGGGGATTCCGCTTCGAATGTCATGGCAGGTCACAGCTCCACACTTCCGATCACTCTCGACCAGATGATCTACCATGCGGCATCGGTGATGCGTGGTGTGACCCGCGCCCTTGTCGTGGTTGACCTGCCTTTCGGAACTTATCAGGGTAACTCTATAAAGGCCTTATCCTCAGCGATCAGGATCATGAAAGAGACAGGAGCTGATGCGGTGAAACTTGAAGGAGGCAGAGAAGTTCTTGAATCTATTGAAAGGATACTCTCTGCCGGGATCCCCGTTATGGGGCATTTAGGGCTCACCCCGCAATCCATACATAAATTCGGCACCTATGTTGTTCGCGCCACCGAAGAAAAGGAGGCCCGGAAACTGATAGAAGACGCCCACCTGCTTGATGAGGCGGGATGTTTCGGTATCGTGCTGGAAAAAATCCCTGCCAAACTTGCCGCACAGGTAACCAAAGAAATAAAAACCCCGATTATCGGTATCGGCGCAGGTGGTGAAGTTGACGGACAAGTGCTGGTACTGCATGATATGCTTGGCCTCAACATGGATTTCTCCCCGCGCTTTTTACGCCGTTACCACAACCTGCATGAAGAAGTCATGGGAGCTGTTGCGGAGTATATAAAAGATGTTAAATCCCGTGATTTCCCGAACGAAAAAGAACAATACTAAACATGTCTTTTGATATTGCTTCGCAAGTACTTTTTGAAGACAATCATCTTATCATTATCAATAAAAGACCTGCACAGCTTGTCCAGCCCGACAATTCGGGTGATGACTCGCTGGAAGAGGAAATAAAATTATTTTTAAAGCAGAAATACAATAAGCCCGGCGAGGCTTTTCTGGGCGTGGCACACCGTCTGGACAGGCCGGTCAGTGGTGCGGTAGTGTTTGCAAAAACAAGCAAGGCGCTGATACGCCTGAATGAAATGCTGAAGAGACATGAATTACAAAAAACCTATTGGGCCGTTGTAAAAACCAAACCACCGCAAGATGAGGGGCTGCTTTCGCAATACATTTTAAGAAACCAGAAGCAAAATAAAAGCCTTGTTTATAATATGCCTGTCAAAGGTTCCCTGTTGGCGGAGCTTAAGTACAGGCTTATTGCGTGCAGCGACCGGTATTATTTACTGGAAATTGACCTCATGACCGGGCGCCACCACCAGATACGCGCACAACTGGCAGCAATGGATTGCCCAATTAAAGGCGATGTTAAATACGGTTTTGCGCGCACCAATCCCGACGGGTCGATATGCCTGCATGCACGTAAAGTAGAATTTGTTCATCCGGTGAGCAAAGAAAAAATGAGCATAGTGGCGCCTTTACCCGACACGGATATCTGGAAGATTTTCAGAGCAGTTTAAAATGGTTTTAATTTTGTTTTTGAATCACTGTTGTCCGGATAAAATAAACAGAAAACGTGTAATGCTTAATATATCTCGTCCCTACGGAACTTGTTGTCTCGGGAGTTCCTTTTTTGTTCTACCAATATTCAGTTCCTCCGGAACTGTCCAGTTAGGAACAAAATATTGGTTAAGAGAACAATAAAAGTGAGTAAAAGTCCCCTGCTGGCGGCAGGCAAGTGTCAGGGACGATATGTTTATTTCATCGAACAATAATGTCTTTGAATAAATCCTTAAAGTTTTTTTCGTTATCTGAATTTGGTATTATTTTTTTTCTGTGATCAAGGTTATTGTTTTTTCTTCCTCAATGATTTCTTTTACCTTAAAACCTGTTAATTTCAGAAAAAGCAGGATCTCGTCTTTGGTAAAAGCCCTTAACGTGGTCAGATCGTTATATTCTGAAACTTTTCCATTCTCTTCAATAAGATACTTTGCATACCAATCATAAGTCCATCCTGTTTCAAGGTTCTTTTTTAATTTGCTTATTCTCCGGATATGTTTATCATTGTGATCAATAATTTGCTCGAAGTCTGAGAAGTTATCAAAGATACCGTTGGCTTCAAAAACACCGAAAACAAACAAGCCCTTATCTTTCAGCGACCGGTGAACGCCTGTGAATGTATCAATAATTCCTTTATTGTCGGTAACGTAAGCTAAAGAACGGCCTGTTATTAAAACCGAATCAAATTCCCGGTCAAATGGCAGCTTGCGCATATCACACTGAATAAATGCTTCGGATTTTACTTCCGCCCTGGCTATATCCAGCATTTCGCTGAATAAATCCAGCCCCAGATAGTCGTAACCGTTTTTCATAAACCGTTTGGCAAGCATGCCGGAGCCGCAACCGACCTCTAAGATCTTTTTGCAACCGTTACTTTTTAAAATGGCATCATAAAAGCTATATTCTTTGTCATAGTCAAAGACATGCTGATACATCTCATGATAAACACGGGCTAATGTTGAATATAACTGCGTCATTTTATGACTTTTTACCACACCGGAAAAAATCCAGCAAACTCAATCCCCTAATACAAAGGAATTCATTTGCATTGCCTCCAGATCAAATATTTCTTTCAAATATTCTAACTCCCGGGATTCTTCAAAATTGATCCGGTGATCAAGATAATAAAGGTGATACTGAATGGCAAGGATACGTTGAACATCAGAAAATTTCTTATTGTAAAAATGGCCTTTTTCGATAGAAAAAGCATTTTTAATATCCCGGATGAACAGAAACTCATCATTGCTGATCAGATTATCGGTCAGGGTATGATCAATGTACAATAAAATTATATGCATCCGTTTTTCATAGTCATACTTTTCGGATATTTCTTTAGCCTTATTGTAAAAATCAGTCTTATCATCATAAATTCCGGCTAATTCCAATAAAAATTCTGTTGTATCCTCTGAAAGAATATATCCGCTGTCGGTCATTTCAGAAAAAGGGTTTTTATTTTCCATGGTCATGGGTATGTTAATTGTGGAAGCTTTTATAAACTGATTTTGTTCGGTCTGAATTGTTTCTACAAATATAAAATTTTTTCTGTTGATTAATTCAATATTAATCCCAAATTATGCATTAAAAATTCCTATTGCGTAGCGTTAATAAATCTATGTAATTGACCGATGTTATACAATATAAGGATTCTTTTTTAATGTTCGACTCCTATGGAGTCGGTTTTGTTTTCCCGAATTATTTTCTACCAATATTTCACTCCTCCGGAGTGAACCAGTATGATATCCTATTTTATTTCTTTGAAATATTGGAATTGGGAATAATTCGGGTATTAGCATTGACCAGTCCGCCAGAGTCATACTGAAAGTCGCATCTAACTGGTCATTCAGGCAGGCCTCCATCCAGTCTGATGTTCTGCAGTTCTGGCGGGCACTGCAATATTATGAAATTGTTCAAAGGATAATTTCATAATAAGCATTGGTATTATATACTGAAAAGAGATGACACCCAGTACACCCAAACAGAGCTTGTAAAATATCACACCATGTCAGAGCAAAGTTCTAAAATAGCCTCCTGAAATGAGGTTTAGATCAACTGTTTGTTTTTCTATTTTTTCTCTTCAGCCATTTTTGTTGAAGTTGAACCCTGTGATTTTGGCTGCTTCTTTAAACGTTCCTGTTCTTCCAGATATTTTTTATACTTAGCGTCTGATTCCGCATTCAGCTTTTTGGAGACATCTTCAATATTTTGTTGTTTTTGTTTTTCGAAAGCCTCTTTTTCGCCGGCTGACATTTTTGAAAAATCAGGTTGCACCTGAACATCCTTATTATCCGGTATCTGGTTATTGCCGGTATTCCTCAAGTTGGGTTCAATCACTTTAGCGTCTTTCTGTGTCGAGGAATACTTTATTGAATTTTGCTTATTTGCCCTTTCTTTTTCCTCCAGATATTTTTTGTAATTAGCTTCCGATTCAGCATTCATCTTTTTACTGTCATCCTCGATATTTTGTTGTTTTTGTTTCTCGAAAGCCTGTTTTTCGCCGGCTGACATTTTTGAAAAATCAGGCTGCACCTGAACATCCTTATTATCCGGTATCTGGTTATTGCCGGTATTCCCCGGGTTGGGCGCAATTGGTTTAGCGTCCTTCTGTGTCGAGGAATACTTTACTGTATTTTGGTTTTTTGCTCTTTCATTTTCCTCCAGATATTTTTTGTAATTAGCTTCCGATGCTGCATTCATCTTTTTGCTGTTATCTTCAATATTTTGTTGTTTTTGTTTTTCAATCTGTTCTTTGTTAATTTTCTCAGATTCACTGGTCTGTGAAAAAGAAATTTTAAAACAAAATATCAGGATAATAATCAATATTGCTTTCATGGCTTTTAAAATTACTGTTTTCAAAAACAATTCATCAGTTTTCATTTAATAATTTAAATTTAACAACCTGCTTTTCACGGCACCATCCTAATTTTTTATTTCTTCTTTCTTATCCGTTTTTATCACCGGAATTTTGTCAAACCTGATTTTTGAGCCATCCCACCATATTGGTTTAGCAGAATTATCCGTATTGTTTTCATTGAACATCACAGCTTTCATATTGGCATCAAAGTTTTTATCACTGAGGCTGGCAGGAAGTTGTGCATCATCAGCATCAATCCTTTTGCCGATAGCTATCCAGGTAAATTCGACATCTGAAGTCCCGCCTTTATTTTCGGCCACCACAAACCCTTTTTCATCCATCGAAACTATATGTATGCCGTTACAGTCACCAATAGGTGTAATAGTAACATTAGGCGTTTCTCCCTGTGCAAGCATCTGTACAAAAGTCTCATCAAATGTTATTGATGCATTGCCGTTTGCTAATTTCCCTTTCCCGGATTTGTAAATATTCACTTCGGTGGAAGTCATTGCATAAGCGGCAACTTTTTTATCATTTACGGCAACAATTTCAGCCTGGTGGCCGGATGTATACACATTTCCGATATTATAAGAAGCATATAATTCTCCGCAGGAGGTTGAACCAAGAACCTCTCCTCTGGACCAGCTTCCCATAATTCCGCCATAAGAACCGCTACCAATTCCAATCGTATTACTATTAGGCATGAATCCTGTTCCATCAGTGTGTGATGTAAAATATCCGCCATAGGTATTATTGCTACTACTGTAATAGCCAAGTGCCCCCCAGTAACTTGCACTGTATTGTGCGCCTATAACTCCTGCAGTTCGTTCATAATCATTATAATTATACCCAGCTATACCAAATTCGTAATTTGAGCCATCCCAATCATGTGCCTCAATACATGCACGGGAAGACCCTGTTCCATAACCTGAGCCTGCCGTATATGTTCCCTCATAAACTGAAAGACCGTACCGGTCAGTTGAGCCATGGTTAATATACATTTGATAGCTCGAATTGGTTGAAGGCCAGAATTGTATATTGGTATTTGCACTTGGCGTATTCGGATAAATGTATGAGCCTGAATTTGTCCAATAATTTGTACCACCACCCGAAGGTGTTGCCCAATATGCGGCCCCGGTGCCGTTGGAAGTGAGAATCTGCCCGGCGGTTCCGAAACTGCCGTTGGCTTGCAATGCGCCTGTGAGTGCCACATTTCCGCTAAAATAGCCGGCCCAGTTTGTTCCACCACCTGCATAACCATATACGCCATAATTAGTTCCAGAACCATATGCATATCCATAAAGCCCATAGTTATAGCCGCTGCCACCCGATACAAGTCCCCGGGTTCCATAATAAAAATTGCTGCCAGTAGGATAAACCACGCCATTAACACCATAATATCCGCCTTCGAATTGCCCGCCAATGCCCCAATAATCTTGCGGGCGGCTATATCCATAAACGCCATAGGCATCAGAGGTACTCGTATAGTTATTTGTGAATTTACCAATAGCCTGGGGACTTGCCACCGAACCGGAAACGTTCAAAGTATTTCTGCTGCTTGCATTGGAGGTAATATCCACTTCGCCATCGAACCATCCGGCATACCATTGAGCATTTTTATACATTGAAAGAGCGCCAAAATAAGTCTGGTCTTCATTACTTCCGACAACACCGGCAGTATTTTCATTTCCAGTTGTATAGATTAAGCCCAAAAGGCCAGCTTTATAAGAACCTGCCGTTTCAAGTATTCCCATAATACCACCACCACCGGCTGTTGCAAATTGCCAACCTGTTCCACTTGTGGTGCTGCCATAAAGGGAAGATCCATCAATAGCCCATTTTGTATTTGTATTTACAGGATAAATAGATATGGCACAAGCTTGCCATGAATTAACGCCACTTAAACAAATTGAGTTGGCATCAATCTGATTGAACCTTGAATTACCAAGAGTGGTTCCATTTGGTGTCCAGAGGGGAATATAATTTGTTGTTCCGCTACCTGTAATACCGCCGCCGGAGGGCGTGCTCCAATAAGCATAAGTTCCATCTGAAGTGAGTACCTGGCCTGCGCTTCCATAATTGCCACCAGGAGCAATTCTCATACCTCCTGCACCATACAGTGTCAAGGCGTCATCAGCATATGTTTCACCAACATAAGCAAATGAACCATCACCAAAATACAGAACATTATCATGTCCGCTACTCCAAATGTTATTTCCTCCGATTTTTACTTGAGTATTGCCATTAGCAAAGTTGTCAATTTGGAGTTTATATGCCGGAGCAGTTGTGCCGATACCAACATAACCTGCGTCTGTAAAAGTCATTGTACCTTCAGCCTGTGTTGCATTCCAGCCCAATTGTAATGTGTTATCTATAGAGTTGATCACACCATTTCCGATGGCAATAGCATCCCAGCCTGAAACTTGATTCCACAGACCAAAAGCATGACCGCCAGAACCTGATGTTACAGCATTGTGGATGCCATAGACTCCACTGAATTCAGTTGATGCGCCTATAGTATTATCATATCCTATTATAGAAT
>Ga0209098_1000338_pt1 | contig 52807 bp, 56 predicted proteins | sample AD_JPNHW1_MetaG_FD_184429 | JGI IMG/M metagenome (GOLD analysis project Ga0209098, IMG submission 184429) | Active sludge microbial communities of municipal wastewater-treating anaerobic digesters from Japan - AD_JPNHW1_MetaG (SPAdes) (version 2) | ecosystem: Engineered > Bioreactor > Anaerobic...
GTGAGGTTAAAGAGCACGCTGCCCTCCAGCGGCGAGCCGTCCAGGGCGTAGGCACGATGCTCAGGATAGACGTAAGACGCGCCGAGGCCGTCCACTACTAAAATAACCGCTCCGCCGGGCTCTGCCTGCTGCGGGCCTACGGGAACATCGATGGCGCCAGCCAATCCAATAGATAGCGATAATAGCAATAATAATGCAGCTTGAAGTTGTTCTTTGTGGAATCTTTGTGAACTTTGTGCCTTTGTGGTGGAAAATCTTCGTCTGTTGCAGCCAAGGACACAAGAGTGGCTATCAACCACAAAGACACAAAGTTCACAAAGAACGCACAAAGACGATATTATTGCCATTAAAAAAGGAAAAAAGCGGATCATCCAAGATCTTCAGATCTCTAGAAGTCCGTCATGATGCGGTACTGGTCGATCTCCGTCTGCTTGAGTCCCGCCAGGAACTGCTCGGCCATGTCGCGAATATCCTTGGAGCGGGTGATAGCCCGGCCCACGACGAGGATGTTTGCGCCTGCCGCCAGAGCCGCGCCCTCGGTATCCACGCGAATTCCGCCGGCCACGGCCACATGGAGCTTGCGTCCCTCTTTGGCCAGAGCCTTGATCTCGCCGATGTTGCTCCAGGCGTGGGCGCTCTTCTCCATGTCGATTGCCCGGTGCAGCTCAACCACATCCGGCAGGACCTCCAGGCCCTTGAGAACCGCCAGAGGATCTAGCACATTCAGCATATCGATGATGCTGTAGATGCCGGTCTTCCTGGCCTCCCGAATGGACAGCTCAATCGTCTTCTTCGGAGCCAGGCCCGAAATGACCACCGCGTCCGCAGCGGCATCTGCTGCCAGGCGCACCTCAAGGTTTCCGGTATCCAGGGTCTTCAGATCTAGAATCACAAAGGCTCCCGGCCTTATGGCGCGAATCTCCTTGACAACGCTCATGCCCAGCATCTTAACCAGGGGAGTACCAACCTCGATGAGAATGTGGTCGCTATCGGGCAGAGCAGCGAGCACGCGGCGCACCTCAGCCAGGTCCACCAGATCGAAGGCCACCTGCAAGTAGGGCGGATCCCAGAGCCGGGTGACCCGGAATCCCATAATGGGATGAGTGGACCGGTCCTTCTCGTAGAGCATAAGATTGACATCTGGAAATCCAGTCATAGCCCTCTCCAGAGCGAGCTTTGTGGCCCCGTAGTTGTAGCGATAGATGGCGTCGTAGTCCTTTGCCTGTGGATGAATGAAGACGGATACTATTATCAGCAGCTCTTCTGCCTTGTCCTTGGGTATTATGCCCTCTGCAACCGCATCAGCCACGGCTTTGGCCACGGCCATCTGGGCCGGCCCGAAGATCTGGGCCGCTTGGTCCATATTCTTTACAGTAACTTTTGGAACGATAAGAGTAGACGGCTTGGGCGGCAGATTGGGCCGGATGACGCCCAGAAGGGGCGTGTGCCCCGCGGAAAGCTGCGACAGGCCAGAGGCAAAGGCCGTTGCTACCGGCCCTTCCTTATCTCCAATTATCAGATCGATATGAGCAATCTCAGGCTCCTTTCCTATGAGAGCCTCTCCAACTAAAAACAAAAAGACTCACCTCGAAAACGTGGTGTGCCATCTTCTTATTTTATCCTTTCTCACAGGGCGCCCTCCTGGATGATCTCTCGCCCTAGATGAGCTGCCAGTAGATAAGAGGAGCAAGAGCAATCAACGTGATGCCGGTTGCCAGTCTGAGGCCCACCCTGTGATCCTTGCGGAAGGAGTCCACCTGCTCCGGGCTCATGCCCAGAGCAATCGCCCCGCCTAAAATGAGGATGGGCAAAATTACCCCCAGATTGAAGAACAGTAGGTAGGTCGCACCCTCAAAGTAGCTTCTGGCGGAGAGCATATCGAGTATCGCGAGGTAGATCGCCCCCACACAGGGAGCCTTAACCAGGGAGAATAGCGCTCCGATTATGAAATAAGAGCTGAATCGGCCCCGATCAACTCCGGCCCGGAAGTACTTTAGGGCCCAATCGGTGCGAAAGAGGGATGGCCGTCCCCGCTGGAGCCGCACCGCATCCCAGACCTGAGAAAATCCCGCCAGGAGGAGAAATGCAGTCAGAACATAACGGAAGGCACTGGCTATAGTCTCGGTCTGCAGCAGTTGCTGCATTCCCAGGCCAAAGAGAAAATACATGGTAAAGATGCCCATGGAGAAGAACACCACCATCATCACCAGCTCGCGCCTCTTTCCCGCCGTGGAGAGAACTGTCGCAGCCAGGAAGACCAGAATTCCCAGAAGGCAGGGGTTGAAGCCCGCCACCAGTCCCGCCACCAGTACGGCGGACAGCGTGTAGAGAGAGATCTTCTCCAGATTCAGGCTCTGGCCGCCGTTGTCGCTGAAGCTCTGCTTTTCGCTCACATTGGCGGGCAGGGTGAAGGCCGCCGGATGATCGGCAGTTTGATTGGCAAGAGCAGATTTGATGAGCCTTTCCAGCAGGACATCATCCTCCTCATAGTCCCGGTAGTTGATCACCTGCATTCCGATGATGATCGCAGGGACATCCTTCGCCCGATACTGCTTGATGATGCGATGCCCTTCGTCGGTATAGTAGTAGTAGCTAGTTATGTTGATGGGCACCTCCCGGTCAACCTTGTCCAGCGTTCGCTCTGCTGCTGCACATTTCGTGCATCCGGGAGACTTGATGAAGATGACCTCTACGGCACCTTTTTCTGTAGCCGCAAATCCGCCGGTAGGAAGCAGAGCTACGCTGGCCAGCGAGACTATCGCAAGAACAAGGCATAAAGCTGCAATCCGGGATGTGCCAATGCGCATGAGATATCAGACCACCTAAGAAGTATAAAATCTCCATGATCGGACTGGCGGCAGGGGAAAGTAATGGAAATTCCCCTGCAGGAAGAGCCCCTTTAATCAAACATTACTCAGTCTCAAACTTGAGAACGGGCCCTTCTCCAGAACCCCTGCCTGAGGCAAACCCGACAGATGCGTCATCCTCGGCTGCGATTATAATGGAGTAGCCGCATCCTTCCGTGCAGACCTCAATGGCTTTCTTGACCAGGGGGGTTACATCCAGGGTGTAGCTTCCCTCTTTGTCAATGCTCACGGATGGAGAGAAGACCTCGGAATCATATTCATCCTTGTCATACCAGGTTCTCGTATCGAAAGTCTCGCCATGCATAAAGTAAGCCTTTACCTTGCCGGGCTTGTCCACCTGGGCGGCATCAAGAGTCAATGTCGCGGAAGCTATCTGCTCCGGCTTGAAGATTCCCTGGCTGCCGAACATGTTGATAACGCTCAAGTAGGTCAGTTTTATAGGCTCGCCTCCCTGAGAAGCGGCCCAGAGCAGATCGCCATCCGCAAAGGTCTGGTTGGCATTGCTCGCATCCACATAGGTCTTGACATCCATTTCTGCTGTAAAGCTCCCGGCAGCGGCTGTTATGGCCAGAAGCAGGAGTATTCCCATAAGTGCATACAAATTTCTCAAAGTCATTCCTCCACAGGAGAGTGCATGTGATCAAACAAATAAAAAGACGTACGTTCATATGGATCTTATGTAAGCAGCCCCAATGCCTGCATGATCTACATGACCTAAATGATCGGGAGTTGGCCGAGATCCTCCTTACGAAATGTGAATGTCCCCATAATTGTCACGCTCTTGGCGGGCCTTCCCAGCCTCGCATTCAGTATCAGCTCGCCAATCTCCTCCTTCATGACCCTGACGATGCCGATAATTGAGGTTGTAGGCCGGGCGTTGACATCCACGATCCAGGGCCTCTCCCCCAGGACAAAATCAATTCCCGCGTACCCGGAAAGAGAAAGAACCTCTGCCGCAGCCTTCGCCCAGGCCCAGAGTTCGTCTGCGCGAGGAGTGCCGTAGGGAACCTGGCTTCCCTGGTAACTCATGCCGTCGCCCTCAAAGTCGATGAGCTGACGGTTGATTGTGAGCGGCAGAAAGCTATTCTTACCGGCGATGAAGCTGGCAGACAGATGCAGCCCCTCGCGGTAGCGGGTCACAATTTCTCCGGGACCTGCCCTGGCAAAGGAGGTGATGCGCACCCCCTCAGAGCCGCAGCCGGTGCGCGGCTTTACCACATAGCGATGGCAGCCCGCATCCGCTGGATCGGGCTTTTCCACGATCTCGGCCACGGCAAGGCCCGCCTGCCCCAGCGCCCGGGTGCAGAGCAGCTTGTCTGCGGCCAGGCGGGCAGCGTTGGGACTGGCCCCCAGGTTGAGCATGTTTTTCTCCAGGATCTCCAGGAGACGGGGCTGCATGCTGTCCGGAGCGATGAGAAGCCCTGCGTCCGCTTTGCTCTCCAGAGCGCCCTCAAACTCCTCATCATTCTTCACAATAATTGGCCTGCCGGTTTCAATTCCCGGACAGGAGGTGGGATAGACCACCTCATGACCGGATCTCTCAAAGCTTCTTGCCAGGGTGGTGAGCATGGCCCGGCCCTCAAGCTCGCATGTTCCGCCCAGGCCAAGAGCAGAAGCGTACTCAGCAATAAGAATCTTCATAGATCAACCCTTCAGGTGATATCCACCGTCCACAGGAAGGGCCACCCCTGTGATGAAGCTTGCCTCTTCTGAGAGCAGGAATAAAATTGCACTTGAGATCTCTTCCGGCCTTCCCAGGCGCCTCATGGCATGAGCCCTGACCAGGCCCTCGAACTTCTCTTTGCCCATCTTCTCAAAAAGTGGTGCCGTAAGCTCAGTCATGACATATCCCGGACAGATGGCATTAACCCGGATATTCGATTCCGCATAATCGATGGCCATGGACTCGGTTAAGCCTATCAAGCCAAACTTGCTGGCATTGTAAGAGGTTCGCGTCCTGAAAGCATTCAGGCCGCCCACTGAAGAGATGTTGACGATGCTGCCCTTTCCCAGATCGAGCATCTGGCTGGCGGCTGCTTTGCTGCAATTGAATGCACCTGTCAGATTGACCTCCAGCGTATCCCTCCAGTCTTTGCTTTGAGTATGAAGGATATCGTTTCGGGATGGATTGATGGCGGCATTGTTCACCAGACCGTAGACCTTGCCTGACAGCTCCTCAATCGATTGGAAGGCCTCATCCACTGCCCCTTCCATAGATATATCACATTGATGGACAAATAACTTGTTGCTGCCACATAATGCCATCCTGGCCCTGTCCAGTTTCGCTCTGTTCCTGCCAAGGATGTGGACGTATGCCCCTTGTGCATGCAGATCCCTGGCAGTCTGCAAGCCTATCCCAGAACCGCCTCCCGTAACCACGATGGTCTTGCCATCGAAGCGACCTGTTGAAATTGACATATCCTAAAATCACCGCCAGTTGCTCGTCGACATGATTCAATCAGTAAGCCATCAATTATTCTGTTCTTCATGGAAACAATTTAGTAATCCCTGAGCGATCTGCTATAATCATGTTCGGACCCAAATCTCATCTCACCTCTCGCGACAATCACCTCTTTATGGAAGATGTGGATTGCTTCGCCCTGGCGCAGGAGCTCGACACGCCTCTTTATGTCACTTCAGAGAGCCGCCTGCGCGAGAATATTCGCGCCTACCACCGCGCTTTTCCAGATGCTGACAAATACTTCGCTGTGAAGGCCAACGGAAACCTGTCCGTTCTGCGCATCGCCGCCCAGGAGGGCATGGGAGCGGATGTATTCTCAGCAGGAGAGCTGTCTGTAGTTCGCATGGCTGGAATTGCCAGAGATATGATCCTTTTTAACGGCAACTCCAAGAGCAGCAAGGACCATGAGCTGATCATGCAGGCTGGTGTGAGAATGTCTGTGGACTCACGCGAGGAGCTGGAGCACCTCTCCCAGACCGCCCGGAAGTCCGGCCTGCAAGGAGAGATCCTCTTCCGTGTCAATCCCGATGTCTCCCCCAAGACCCATCCCAAGATCGCCACGGGCCTGCGGTCCTCCAAGTTCGGCATACCTGCGGAGCAGGTGGCTGAGACCTACCAGAGGGCTATGGAGCTTGAGGGAGTAAAGCCAGTGGGCCTGCACTGTCACATAGGCTCGCAGATTCTGGATACTGCACCCTTCGCCGAGGCGGCTGGCAAGATGATGGACATCGCCGCAGAAGTCACAGCCAAAGGCGGGGCCATCGAGAGAATCGATCTGGGTGGGGGCCTTGGCATTCAATACCATCCGGACAGCCCTGCACCCACTCCTGCAGATCTTGCCGCCGCGATTCTGCCGATAATGAAAGACCGCTGCAGGGATCTGGGAATATCGCCCAGGCTCATTTTGGAGCCGGGAAGAAGCATCGTGGCAGATACAACGGTCATGCTCGCCTCAGTTAACGTGGTCAAGAGAGCCCATGTGAGCTTCGTTGCCACCGATGCAGGCTTCAACGTCCTGGCCAGGCCCATGCTCTACGACTCCTATCATCATGTTATCGCTGCCAATCATGCTGGCGAGAAGGCGGAAGAAACTGTCACAGTCGTTGGCCCCATCTGCGAGACGGGAGACATTCTGGCCAAGGACCGCAAGGTACCGCACCTTGCCAGAGGCGATGTTCTGGCATTCCTGGATGCCGGAGCCTACGGCTTTTCCATGGCCTCCCAGTACAACGGCCAGCCCAGACCGGCTGAGGTTCTTGTGTCCGGCAGCAGGGCAGAGGTCACCCGCCGGGCGGAGGACGCCAGCTGCCTTCTGGCCGGCCAGAGAATCCTGCCCAGGCTCATGAAGTGAGTGCCGGGAGCAGGCAAGGAGGGGGATGAGATGACAGAAGGAAGCCATGCCGAAAAGGGGCCGGAAAGGCAGGAAAACGCAGAGATGGCTGAGGCGGCAAAAGCGGTCCAGGAGATAATTGAGCCACTGCGGACGGGCGAGCTGTCAGAGAAGCTTGGAAAAGCCCTGGTTTATGTCCAGTCTGCAGCCAGGGCGAAGAACGCAAAGCAGGCAGACAACTTCATTCGCTTCGCCCATCTGAACCTGGATGCGGCGCTGGCAAAGGCTCTGGAGACGACGGTCTTCAGGCCGCGCCTGGCAAGCAAGAGCGATGAGCAGAAGAAGGCCGCGGCTCTGCAGAAGACCTTCGACCGCATTGACGGTCCTGCCCCGGCCATGCTGGAGCACTATCGCTCCTCTTCCGATCCGCTCAACAAATTTTTAGTGGCCGGACCCTGGGGGCACGAGTACCTCAAGAAGCGCGGGGTGGACCTGGAGCAGTTCGACCGGGAGCTGGTTGAGATGCTGGGCTGCGGAGAGAGCCCGGCGGGCAGGATGATGCAGGGCTATGCAGGGATAAGAAGAGCGATTGCGGAGATGGAAAAGCTTGTCAAGAAAGGACTGTGAGTCCTAACTGGTGCGTCACATTCCCTTGACTTGTTGAAGAAGCGCATTCACTCATGGTATTGGCGCTTTTAATTATTTCTTTTCTCAGACCACGTCATCTGCCACAGGCGAACAGTGCCGTCCCAGCTGCCCGATGCCAGAGTGCGACCGTCGGGGCTGAATGCCACAGAATACTTGGGACTGGATATATTGCCTCATTGGTAATTCCTCTATTCGATACGCAACCACACCATTAATCTGCTTGCGGAAAAATATTTTGGAATGAACCAGTCCCAAACTTTTTGCGGAGCACGGAGAAAATTGCTCTATTGGATCTATCTATCGCCAGCAATATTCTCGGGTCCTATATCCAGGGGAGCGGAAATCATGACGTAGAAACACAGAGAGCGATCAAGGGAACGCAAGTGACAAGATGCGGAAACTCGATCACCAGAAGCGGAACCGGCAGCTCGTTAACGCATATAAGAGCGGTTCAATGAACATATCGACAAGTTCAGACAATTCTTTTGCCAAAACAGGTATTGCACAAGAGAGAAACAGCACTCTTCTTCCACCCTGTTCGGATCGTCTCCGAAACATGTCCTCTCAAAAAGGTGCCACAGATTCAGGCGACCCCTCAATTCAGCCTAAACCACTTATCACAGGGGCCACCATATCTTCTTTTTATTCTATGTACCACAGACTGATATAGACGATTGCGGTTACTCATAGTGTCCAAAATTTTAGACATCGAACCGAGAGCATATGCGATTATGCGGCTCGTTGGAGACTGGATCGCCATTATCAGAAACTATATATAAAAATTAACGAGAGCTTATCAGACCATATCGATAGTAATAAAATTATCCGCCGTGATGTTTTTATTCTTAAACATATATCCAAACAGAGGAAAAACGCTTCGAACTCGAGAGACTCCAATGCATAAAATCCGCCTCCTCGATGAGGACACAATAAACAAAATCGCCGCCGGCGAGGTCATCGAGCGACCAGCTTCCGCAGTCAAGGAGCTGGTGGAGAACGCAATAGACGCCGGAGCGGCAAAGGTGCTCATTGAGCTGGGCGACGGGGGAAAGAGCTTCATCAAGATAACCGATGACGGCTGCGGCATCGATCCAGACGATCTGCCTCTCGCCTTTCAAAAGCATGCCACCTCCAAGATCAGCGGGGCGGAAGATCTCGACAGCATAGCTACCCTGGGATTTCGAGGCGAGGCCCTGGCCAGCATCGCCAGCGTATCCAGGAGCGTCGAGGTGAGGACCAAGACGCGAGGGTCGCTCTCCGGCACTTACCTGCGCATGGAGGGCGGCAGGGTCGCCGAGATCAAAGAGATCGGCTCTCCGGTGGGGACCACCATCACCATCTGGGATCTATTCTACAATGTTCCCGCCAGGAAAAAACACCTGAAGAGCGTGGAAGCAGAGACCGTGTACATCACCGATGCGGTCACAGAGCTGGCCCTCATCCACTACGGCATATCCTTCGAGCTCTTCTCAGGCAAGAAGACCATCTTCAAGTCGGTGAGATCGGCATCATGGGATGATGTGCTCTTCCGGCTCTTCGGCCTCAAGACCCTGAAGGGCATGACAAAGCTGGAGGAGGCCGGGCAGGGCTGGAGCCTCTCCGGGGTCGTCGGAGACCCGCTCTCGGTGCGAAGCAGCCCGGACAGGATATTCATCTTCGTGAACAGCAGGGCGGTCTCCTCCCGCTCTCTCGCCGCGGCGGTGCGAGAGGCCTACCGAAATATCATCCCCCTGGGAAAGAGCCCGGTGGCGGTCATCTCCCTGCAGATTAACCCTCATCTGGTGGATGTAAACGTCCATCCTGCCAAGAGGGAAATTCGCCTTTTGCATGAGGAGGAGATCGCCTCCGCGCTCACCCGCGCCGCTGCCAGGGCGCTGGAGGAGCATGCTCGAACAACGCAGGAAAGAAAATCAAATTACCCAGCCCAGAGCGAGCAAGCCGACGTTCCGCTGCACCAGTCCACCATCGCCCAGGGCTATGAGCAGAGGACCCTTCCGTTAAGTCATCAGGCGGACGCCGAAGCGGAGGTGGAAGCGGAAGCTCCCGCTTCCCCCCAGCCGGGGCCGGGCCTGCGCATCCTGGGCCAGATCAGGAAGCTCTACATCGTGGCCGAGGGCCAGGATGGGCTGGTGCTCATCGACCAGCACGCCGCCGCAGAGCGCATCCGCTTCGAGATGCTTCAGGAGCGCTACCGGGACAGGAAAATCCGCCAGGAGCTGGTGCAGCCCATCTCCCTGGAGCTGTCCGCGAGCGAGATGGTCATGATGGCCTCCTGGCAGGAGACGCTGCTGGACATCGGCTTTGACCTGGCGCCCTTTGGGGGAAATACCTACACCATCCGGGCCGTTCCTGCTCTCGGCAGAAGGCTGGAGAGCGCCGACGCTGTTCACGACGTTCTCAGAGACCTATTCACCCAGGGAAAGCCTAGCCCTGGCTCGAGCAACCGCGACGAGATCCTCAGGCTGCTGGCCTGCCGTGGCTCGATAAAGTCTGGCCGGGAGTTGAGCTTTGCGGAGATGAAAAAGCTGGTCGAGGACCTCTACCGCTGCAATAATCCACTCACCTGTCCGCACGGCAGGCCGGTGATGGTGACCATGAGCGAAATCCAGCTGGAGCGGATGTTCGGCAGGAAATGAGAGGATGCGGGCGCAGCGATGCGGAACTGGACTGCGAGCAGCCTTCAAAGCTCGATAGCCGATAGCGAGAATAATCTCCCCACTGCAAAAGTACACCAGGAGCTCTACATGACCGCGGCCATCAGTTGAACTATCCGGAATTTCCGATTAGTTGCCCTGGAGTCCACAGATGATCGTAATAGTCTGAAACCAGCAGGTAGCTCCTCCTTTCAATTTCCTGATGAAATGCCCTGCCAAATGCTTTACTACCGGAGAGCGACAACTTCACCTCATGGATCTGGAAGGATTTGCCAAGAGGGGCCTGCTTCGAGAGGACCCGGAGATCAAGCCCAAGCTCATTTCGCTGATCAGAGAGGTCAAGAGAATACCCGAGGATAGAGCTCTCATCCTGGCGGAGGCGGTCCTGGAGGAGGCAAAGGCGACGCTGCACCCCAGAGGCGATGTCTTCCGGCTGGAGAGCGTGGGCGTTTCCATGGGCGACTATGGGGTGGGCTCGCGAGGCTCTGGCGATTTTTATACACACACCAAGATCGCAGAGGTCATAGGCAGAACCGAGGCCGTGGTCGACTCCCGCCAGCTGGACGACTCGGGCGTGGTCAGAGCCGGTGGGCAATTCATCACCGTAACCGTGGACGGCATGCACTCCCGGCTCAGCGACTATCCGTTCCTGGCTGGCTTTCATGTAACCCGCGCCGCGCTTCGCGATGTCTACGTCATGGGTGCCCGGCCCGTGGCTCTTCTCTCAGATATCCATCTGGCCGATGACGGGGACGTATCCAAGCTCTTCGACCACATCGCAGGCATCGCCACCGTCTCTGAGCTGATCGGCGTTCCCCTCATCACCGGCAGCACGCTGCGCATCGGCGGAGACATGGTCATAGGCGACCGGCTGACCGGTTGCGTGGGAGCAGTGGGCGTCTCAGATAAAATCACCGCCAGAAAGAGCGCCCGGCCCGGAGACGTCATCATGATGAGCGAGGGAGCAGGCGGCGGCACGGTCTGCGCGGCGGCCCTCTATTACGATCGGCATGAAGTGGTCGAGGAGACCCTGAACATCAAATTCCTGGAGGCCTCTGAGGCTCTGCTCAAAAAGGATTTGGATATTCATGCCATGACCGATGTGACCAACGGAGGCATTCGCGGCGACGCGAAAGAGATCTCCTACACTGCAGGGGTTATGCTGAGCTTCGAGGAGGAGAGGATGCGCCGCCTGGTAAATCCGCGTGTTCAGGAAATGCTCGACTCCCTGAAGATCGATTATCTGGGCGTCTCCATCGATGCCCTGCTCATAATTGCTCCAGAGGAGGAGGCTAATGAGATCTCCCGGACCATACGCAATGCAGGCGTAGCGATCGACGAGATCGGCAGGGTCGAAGAGGGCGAGGGCGCATTTCTGCAGATGGACGGCAGGGTCACGGACTTCACCCCGCGCTTCCGGGAAGCCGCCTACACGCCCATAAAAAAGGTGGTGGGCCAGGACGCGAAAAAAGACGTGGCGGAGATGACGGCAAGAGTGGATCTGGCTGCCCGGAATGCTGTGGAGAAGAAGAGACAATTTGTCGAGAGGATAAAAAGAAGATAAATCGAATTTTTACAAAGTTATTTATTTTTAATGGGTTTACCGAATGTAATAATAATAGTAAAAATTTTTTTTACATAAATAAACTATTTATATCATAAGGTACTTCATTTATTGCAAGGGAGTAAAAATAAGGGAGAAGATAACAATGAAGGAATCGTTCGTAATGAGATTTGACGAAAAAGATATTGAAGTGGTGGAAACGCTGAAAAGTCTAGGCGTGCCAAGAAAAGTCTCCAATATGATCGCCTACCTGGCCAGCGGCGCTGAGGCCACCTCCAGAGAGATCGAGAGGGGATCGGATCTGCGCCAGCCTGAGGTCAGCATCGCTCTGCGCACCCTCCGGAAGAACGACTGGGTGGAGGAGAAGATGAGCCGGAGCGACGGCACCGGAAGGCCTATGAAGGTCTACCGCCTCAAAGCGCCAATTGAAGACATCCTTCACCACTACGAGCAGGAAAAGCTCAACGAGGCCAACCAGGCGATCCAGTCGATACAAAAGCTTAAGGTTCTCCTCGGAGAGGCTGGTTCCAGCTAAAGCAAAGAGAGCAAAAATCAATTTTTTTAGCACAATTTTTTCTGGCTATGCTTTTCCAAATCCTTTTGCCGCATTAATCGCTGGCGAAAATCAGGCAACACAGCTGAATCCGCCCGGAGCTTATGAGGATAATATGGCTCACCGCCTCTGCCTGCCACCCATTTTAGTTACTAAAAAAATTCATCACGATGAGGATATATAGCAGAAAAGCCTTACATAGACCTAAAGCAAAACCGGGGCAAAATGTGTCATTGCCTCAAATGAAATTTCACTTTATCGATCATAGCTGGCTTATATCAAGGTAGTGATTCGTTGACGGTTATCGAGGAATCTATTCATCGGGCATATCTTAACAAGCTTGTAGGGGAAGACGGTCTCAGAATTGTTGAATGCATACCAGGCGAGGAGATTACAGACGAGAAGCTGGCAGAGCTTACCGGAATCAGCCTGAATACCGTCAGACGTACCCTTTACCTGCTTTATGAACACCGACTGGCCATATATCGACGCAAGCGAGATCCTGATTCAGGCTGGCTCACCTATTTGTGGCAACTATGTCCAGAGAATTTCGAAAAGGCGCTGGAATCAGAGGCTAAGAGGCTGCTGCGCAAATTGGACGAAAGGCTGGCCTATGAGAGGGAGAACATTTTTTACGCCTGTACAGAAGGCTGCGCCAGGTTCGTCTTCGACGAGGCAAGCGAGGCCAACTTCATCTGCCCCTTCTGCCAGGGCAGTCTGGAATTCATGGAAAACGCCAAAGTGGTGGAAACCATAGAGAAACAGATCTCCGAGTTAAAGGATTGTTTATCATAAGTTCTCTAGGTTGTTGCCGAGAATCGCAGTCCACCACCAGCGGGCCATGTCCATGAGATCGCGGCTGAAAACCCCGGAGAGCCGGTACTCTCCGCCCTTGTTTGTTATCAGGCCGGCCCCGAGCAGCTTGTTTCTCATGGCATAGAAGGCAGACCGGCTCACATCGAGGTCAATGAGAAGCCGCTCCCACTCATCCGTCTTTAATGGGTCGCCACTCTTCTGCCGTTCCTCCACCATCATCAGGAACTTTCTGCCCCGATGTGCTGTGGTCTCCTCCTGAAAAAGACGGAGCATCAGCTCATGGTAAGGATCACGGGAACGGCTAACCGCATATTCCGATTTGGAGCGGACCTTGATCGTTGTGGCGGTCCGGGGAGCCGCCTTGACATTGGTCATAAGATGGCAAGAGCCGCCCGGGCAATATCCGCATATTCGTCCCTTAAGACATAGCTCATTGGTGCACGATATGACTTTTTATTGACATGCAATATTCCCAAACGTGAACAAATGTAGCCGATCATGGAGGCGATCACCTTCTTGGAAACATCGATTTTCCGGCATACGCTCTCATGAATGGAGGTGACTGTAAACTCCTGAGCCTCGACTATGGACTCGAGAACAACTCGCCTCAGACCATCTGTGTCCAGATCGAGGAACCTGACCATTCGGCCAAATATCTCAGACCGCTCTGGTTTCATCGTACCCCTCAAGACAATCCCTTATACTATTAGCATTACTTTACTATTTTATATAATATATACCTTACCATATGATCCAAAGCAAGCCGCTAAATAGCATCGCCTTATAGCATCGACTTATTGTATCGACGAGGATTGAAGATATTGAGCATGCATACTGGAATTAACATGTCTGAATTTGAAAATGAAAAAGCAGAGACCCTTTATGCCCAGGGAAAATACGAAGAGGCCTTGTCTGCCTGGCAGAAGGCTGAGAAAGTCTCGCCACATGGCTTCCTGCAATTCTATCAGAAAGGAATTGCCTTGCTGAAGCTTGAACGGTTTGAGGAGGCTGCATCTTCCCTGGAGGAGGCTATAGAGATTGAACCGGGAAATGCCGATGCCAGGAGGACTTATGCCTGGGTCTGCTGCCAGCTGGACAAAAATCAGGAAGCTGTTGCGTCCTGCGAAAAGTCCCTGGCCATTGATCCAGGCAACGCCCGAACCTGGATAGTGAGAGGATTTGCCCTGCATCATCTCGGGCAATACGAGAAAGCGGTGGAAAGCTATGCCCGGGCCATTGAATTTAATCCGCTCGGCGCGGAAGGCAGAAGGGCCTGGAACAACCGGGGCGCAGCTCTGGACAACCTCGGCAGACATGATGAGGCGATCGATAGCTACGATGAGGCCCTGCTGATTGATCCTTTTGATATCTACGCATGGAACAACAAGGGCGTGGCCCTGGGGATTTTAGGACGGCATGAGCAAGCCGTAGTCTGCTTCTCAAAAGCCATCCAGATTGAGCCGGAGTATGCCACTGCCTGGAGGAACCTGGCTGTAGCCTGCCAGTCACTGCACCGCCTAGATGAGGCGGAAGAGGCTTTCAGGCGCGCCGGTGAATCGGGGCTCTGACCAGTCTACCTCTTGCCGGATAGACTCCTGGCGATCTCGTCGACCAAAGACTCCCGATTGTCTCGGGTTACGGTTATCACCTTGAAAGTGCTTCGAATCTTCTTTGCCAGCCGGTGATTAGACCACTCATGCAGAACCACCAGCATGGGCAGCGACGAGGATATGGCCATCTCTACTGCGGAGACAAACCTGTGACTGGTCAATTCCATGGGGCCCACCTCGTCGACGACGATCAACTCGCATTTCAGGGCATATTCCACCGCTTTTGCTCCGATCCCATCCAGGTCCTCCGGATGGACGCGGAACTTACCCAGTTGCGGTCCGGTGCCGGTCTCATCGGCCAGAATGCCCATCGCCCCGGAAGCCAGGTCGAGCAGCTCAAAGCCTGTTCGTCGATCTTTGTAGCGCCTATCCCGCGCCAGCACTCCTCCCACCAGCATGCCTGTGATGGCAGCAGCTTTCGCAACCAGCGTGGACTTGCCGACGCCGGGCGATCCGGTAACTGCGATCCTAGATGCCATATAGCTCCCTCATCCTTTCTGTGTAGCCGCTGAGGCTCTCTACGTCTTTTATCTCTTTTCTTACCAATTTTCCCAGACGGCATCGAATCTCGCTGTCCGGCCGCGAGCCGACGGAACGCAGGTGAAGCTCGATGGTCCTGCACATCTCATCGCCTTTCTCATCCCAATCGGTGAGAAGTATGATCTGAGAATAGCTTCGAGCGGCATCCTCTGCCAGCTGCAAGGCCGGGAGGCGGGAGGCCATGATCACCGGGCCGGGAAGGCCCAGGGCACGCAGAGACAGCAAGTCGCGCCTTCCTTCCACAATGACGGCTGCGCCCTGGCAGGAAGCATCAATTAGCAACGCGATAAGCTTCTCCAGCGCCTCCAGATCATAAGTCCTCTTGGGACGAGCTTCCAGTGTGTCTCTACCCCAGGCCATATCAATACAGTCCAGACTATCAACTATCCCAATTTCCGCATCAATGCTGCGACGACCTCGTCCGCAGCCATTCCTTTCACCAGGAGGAGCTTTCTGGCGCTCTTCTGACCGCTCAGGACTTCAATCTGCGTTTCGCTAACGCCAAGAGCTATCGCCAGGCCGAGGGTGAGCTGCCGGTTCGCCCGTCCTCGCGACGGCTCCTCAGTCAGATGAGCTTCGACCGATCTCCGCCACATATTATAGCCAGATGGCACAGCCAGCCGGGAGGATCCAGGCACTACCTCAAAGCTGATGGTGCAGCCCAGCGGATGAGGCTTGACCGCCTCACTAATGTCCATTGCATCTAAAAGGAGACTCATGGGGCTTAAAGCTTATCACACTATTTTGGCAAAAGGTTAAAATAGCGCCAGCGATGAAGGGAGAGAGGTTCGATGGAGATCAAGAGAGTTCTCGTCCCGGCAGATCACATCCTGCTGGCAGAATCTATTCTTCCCGGCATAAAGCAGCTTGGCCTGCAGATTTGCGATCAATTGCCAAGCGAGGCAGAAGACTGCCTTTTAATATGCGGCCCGGAATATGCTGCAAACCCCGAAGGCTCCATCCTCATTCGCCAGGCTCTGGCTCAGGGAAGCGCCGTTTTATTAGAAAGCGCCCGCTGCCCATCAATTCTGGACGAGATTAAAGAGACAGGTGGACTCACTCAAGAGACCAGAAACGACCTGGAAGCTTATGTTCTTTTCAAATGTCTGCAGAGCGACTCAGAGCGGCTTTCCGCCCTTATGGCGAAGAAGGATTCAATGCCCCGCTATGCTGCTGCTGCCTATGAGAAGGCGCAGGATCTTCGCTACGGCGAGAACTGGCACCAGAAGGCGGCACTCTACATCAAGCAGGACGGCTTGGGACTGCATGCCGCCAGGAAGCTGAATGGGCGGGAGATGTCCTACAACAACATGGTCGATGCGGAAACGGTTCTTGAGATGCTGATCGACCTGTCTGATTACGACGGCATCCCGGCGAATAGGCCGCTCTCGATCATCGTCAAGCATGCTAATCCCTGCGGAGTGGCCTATGGAGATAGCCTCGCCGAGGCTTATCGCCTATCCTTTGCCACCGACCCTAAATCCGCTTTCGGAGGCGTCATCGGATTCAACCGTCCCGTGGATACAGATACCGCCCGCGCCATCGGCGACAGCTTCGTCGAGGTGCTACTTGCCCCAGGATTCGAGCCCGAGGCCCTGAAGCTGCTCACGGAAAAGAAGCCCAACCGCAGAATATTGGATGTCGGAGACCTGCTGGCAAGAAAGGAGGAGCTTTATCATGGCTATTACCAGAGGAACATCTTTGGCGGCATGATGCTTCAGAATTATGACACAGGCGATCTCAAGGAATGGAAGGTAGTAACCAAGAGGCCCCCAACGGAATGGGAGAGCAAAGCCCTTAGATTTGCCTGGAAGGTTTCGAAATACGTCAAGTCCAATGCCCTGGTTTATGCCACCGATTGCCAAACCATCGGCATCGGGTCCGGCCAGGTGAGCAGGGTGGATTCAGCGCGCTTCGGTGCGGAAAAGGCGGAGGAGCACGGCCTTGATACTAGGGGAACCGTCGCTGCCACAGACTCATTCTTCCCCTTCCGGGACGGCCTGGATCAGACCTATCAGGCAGGAGCCGTTGCAGTAATTCATCCCGGCGGATCCATCCGGGATGCAGAGGTGATTGATGCCGCCAATGAGCACAACATGGCCATGGTCTTCACCGGCATGCGCCACTTCAGGCATTGAAATTTTCATGAACAAAAAAGCTCAAACCATTATTCTCATTATTCTAGCTATTGCCCTTTCCATACTAGGGCCATCGGTTCCGGCCAGTGCGAGCGTTATCCAGGCGGGAGCTGATGTCCAGACAGCCATAAACTCGGCCAAGGCTGGAGACACGATAATAGTCGGCCCTGGGGAAGTGAGCCGTTTTCAGGTAGACCGACCGCTGACCATCGAAGGACAGGGCTATCCCATAGTTAATGCCGCACTGCAAAAACCGGCCATAAAGGTGCTCAGCGACGATGTTACCATCACGGGATTTCGCATCATCGGCGTTGGCAAAGACACCACCGCCAAGTTCAATTACTACATGCAAAACCCGACCGCAGCCGCAGGAAACAGATTTGATGAGCCCAACACCGCCCTGATTATAAAAGGCAACGGCTTTTCGCTGAAAAATTGCAGCATCTTTGGAGCGCAGCTGGCCATCTCTGCGGAAAACGTGCGGGACCTGGTCCTGCAGAACGACACCATTAACGGCTGCGATACGGGAGCCCTTATCCAGCATAGTTCCCAGGTGAGCATCGCTGGCTGCCACATTGGTGGATGCAAGAAGTACGGCCTTGATATTGAAAAGTCCAGCAACATAATGCTCGACAACAACAGCATCGTCAACAATACCAACACAGGAATACTGCTCAGGGAGACGGGCGAAAATATCGTTCAGGACAATATACTCTCCATGAACACCTTTGGCCTTTCCCTATGGAATGCGTCATACAACCAGGTGAGAAGAAATCAGGCGGACCATAATTATTACGGAATTCTGGTGACTGCCTCATCCAACTACAACAACCTGACTGATAATCTGGCAGAAGATAATAGCAGAAGCGAGATCGTGAGCGGATTTGGAATCGGCATCAGCTTGCAGGAGAACAGCAGCTACAATGTGCTCATCCGAAACACGGCAAAAGGCAACTTCAACGGCCTGGAGATATCAAAGGGCTGCAAGTACAACGCCGTCTACGACAACAATGCCTCGGACAATAAGCACGGCATAAGGCTCAACGAGAACCGCAACAACCTCATCTTCGCAAACAACTTCTTTAGAAACGAGATCAATGCCTACGAGAACATCAGCCTGAACATATGGAATACCACTATCGGTAACTACTACAGCGACTATCAGGGCAAAGACGCAAATAATGACGGCATAGGCGATCAGCCCTATTCCTTACCTGGGCCCGAATCTCATTCTTATGACTACCGGCCCCTCAACCGTCCTGTCCAGAATGCAATGCTCAACAGCACGCAGATAAGAGAGCAGGTTAGGAAATATGCGGTCTTTGCTCCAGCCGATTATGAGTATCCCACAATCAGCAAGCAGAACGGCGTTGTGGTGATATCTCGAAAGACGCCCAGCACTCCACCCAAATGGACTGACTCCCGAGCCTTTGATGCCAGCGCGCCGCCCTTCCAGAAGGAGAACACCTTTTAGCGCCGGGAAGGATTATATTCTCCGCCGGGCTTCCTCAAGAGATGAATCTCATAACCGAGGGCGCAATCACCTTCGAGACGGAGGGCGCTTTCTACAATCCCAAGATGCTTCTCAACCGGGATATCGGCATAGCCATGGCTGGGGCCCTGGGCCTCTCCGACTATCTGGATGCCCTGTCTGCCAGCGGCATTCGCGGGCTGAGAGTAGCTCGGGAAGCAGGCGTTCAAAAGGTGACTCTCAATGATGTAAGCCCCCAGGCGTGCCAGCTCATAGAAAAGAACCTATGCAGAAATGGTCTCGCCGGCACGGTAACCTGCTGCAATGCCAACGTCCTCTTGCATGAGCAGCACTTTGAGGCGGTGGACCTGGACCCATTCGGCTCTCCTTCCGCTTATCTTTCCGCTGCCAGCCGGTCGGCGCTCTCCTATCTATTCATCACCGCCACCGACACTGCCCCGCTTTGCGGCGCTCATCTCAATAGCGGCATCCGCAAATACATGGCAATGCCCCTCTGCACCGACTACCACCGGGAGATGGGGGCTCGAATTCTTCTCGGCCTGGCGGCGCGAGAGCTGGCAAGGCTGGACAAAGCTATGCAGCCCATGCTCACCCACGTTACCGACCATTATGTGAGAACTTACCTGCGCGTCATCAAAGGGGCAAAAGCGGCGGACAGATGCCTGAGAGATCTGGGCTATGTGGAGCACTGCCCTCGCTGCGGCAGCTTTGTCCTCAGGAAGGAGCCCCAGCCAGCTGGGCAGTGCCCCCATTGCTCCGCCAAGACTGCTCTGGCGGGCCCTCTCTGGCTGGGAGTAATACAGGAGAGGCAGATGATTGAGAAGGCTCTCAGCTGGAAGGGCTTGAGCCGAAGGGAAACAAAGCTCCTCTGCACATGCGCCGGAGAGATAGATGCTCCCATGTATTATGATCATCATAGCATCTGCGAGAGACTGCACATCACTCCCGGCAAGATCGATGATGCTATAGAGCGGCTGCAAAGAGAGGGACGCAGGGCCTCACGCACTCATTTTTCGGGCCTGGGCATCAAGACCGATGCGGAAATTGACGAGGTCGAGGCGGCTATAGGACCGGCTTAATTTTATAAAGAACTATATCTGTTTTTCAACCTAAAACTTAATAAAGGAGAAGAGACCTAATAGTGATAACTGCATTATGGAAGGATAATGCAGGAATTCGCGGCACGAGGTGACGTTTATTACCCCCTTCATTGCTACTCCCTTTCGCATCTCGTGCCATCCCTTGTTATATTTTAGCAGGTCCTAAAATGCAGCTGGCATTCATCTTAACTTATCTCGCCGCATCCGATTTGCGGCTAGTGATATACTTCCTGCTGGGCGGAACTGTGACTGCGCTGACCGCCTATTTCGCCAGCCAGGGCAGAGGCATGCTCTCAGCATTTGTGACCACCCTGCCCTTGCTCACTATACTCAGCTTCCTGCTGATATACGCAGAGGGCGGCAGCAAAACCGTGGAAGATTATGCAAAGAGCCTGGTGATCTTCACGCCACCCTGGCTCTGTTATGTGGCGATAGTTCTCCTAGGAGTCAACCGAATAGGAATTGTAAAGAGCCTGATCCTGGGCGTTCTGCTCTTTGTGATCCTGTCAATCATAATTCAAAAAATAATGCCTGGCACAAAACTGTAAAATAATAGTTTGCATAAGTCAGATCCATGAAGATTGCTCTCGTCGGCGGTACCGGAGACATCGGCATGGGATTTGCCATGCGCTGGTGGAAAAGTCATGAGATCATCATAGGCTCGCGTAATGCTGAAAAAGCCAGGGAGAGCGCGAGCGGGATGATGCAGCAGCTTGGGGCGGAAGGCAATATTCTGGGAACGGATAACGCCAGCGCCATAGCTTCCGCTGATGTGGCGGTGCTATGCGTGCCTTATGAGCATCTGGCTTCCGTCACCTCTGGACTGAAAGACTCCTACAAGAGCCAACTGGTCATCTCGCCAGTGGTGCCAATGATCTATAACGGCAAGTTCTTCCAGTACCAACCTCCCTCGGAAGGAAGCGCCGCCCTGCAAGCGAGATCGTTTCTCCCGCCAGGAGTAAAAGTGGTCTCTGCATTTCATACCATCTGTGCGGCAGCCTTGCAGGATGTTGATAGGATAATGAAGGCGGATGTCTTTATCTGCGGCGATGACGGCCAGGCAATAGAGACCGCCGTGCAGCTTGCCGGTGAGATAAAGAGCCTGCGGCCCCTGCTGGCCGGACCCCTGGCAGTCTCAGCCATGTTGGAGAGCCTGACGCCATTTCTGCTTAATGTCGCCCGCAGGAACAAGATAAAGGATGCCGGAATCGCCATCGTCTCCGAGAGAAAATAAAAAAAAATGACTAGAAATAATTGAGAATCAGTGAATAGCCATCCTTTATCATCTGCCAGATCATATCCGCCGAAAGATTCAGTCCCAGCCAGTGCCAGATGAGATAAACGCCGACGAACATCCCCAGCATGGCGCCCACATTTGAGAGCGCCGCTACTAATATGACCTTAAAGAGGCGGTTTTGCATCATCTGCTTAAAGCTATCCGCGGAAGCTAGCGTCTTCAGGTCGGATACGGTCGGCTTGAGCTTCCAGGCCTCGACCATTCCTGCGAACCAGCCAGCCGCGACAAATGGATTGAGGGTAGTCATCCAGGCCACCATGAGCGCAGTCAGAGCGGAGAGCGGATTGCCTCTGGCCAGGAGCACGCCGAGAGCCGACAGCCCTCCGGTTACCACAAACCAGATTATGCAGGCCTGAAAGATGACCTCGCTGGACTTGGCCGTGATCAGCACCAGGCCGATGGTAACCAGTATGAGCAGGCTCACCGCGACCCCGAATATCTTGACCGCGGTGATCTTTTTTCCGGGCTTCTCATTCAGCTCATCCAGGGCAGGAATGCTCTCCGGATGCTGCAAATGCCTGAGAATTCCTTCTCTGTGACCGGCCCCCACTACCGCCAGGACCCGGCCCTGCTTGGAGAGCAAATGCAGGTTGCGGGCCAGGAAGGCGTCGCGCTCATCCACCAGCACATTTGCTGCCCCGGGAGAGATCTTGCGAAACTCCGAGATCATCTGAGTGACTATATCGTCCTGGGTGATGGTGTCGATATCAAGTTCCTCTTCATCGCCCCAGCCAAGGGCCGCGGGAATCAATGAGCCAACCAGCCTGATCTTATCAAAAAATCCCATCGCCGACCAGAACCGTTGAATGGTGATGCCGATGTCCCTATCAACCAATGCCACCCGCGCGCCTGACCTCTTGGCGGCCTGTATGGCTGCCAGCATCTCCGAGCCGGGCTTAACTCCCATCTCCTCGCCGATCTTTCTCTGGATGTAAGCTAAAAATAGCTGGACCAGGAAGAAAAAGAGTTTTCCGCCACTCAACAGCTCACTGATCTTGATCTCCTTCTCAACCTCCTGGCCGATGAGAGCACGATAGCGAGCCGGACACAGCTCAACAGCCACTATGTCGGGCCGCGTCTCCTCGATTTTGCTGACTACTTCCTGGACGCTCTTTTCTGATACATGGGCGGTTCCTACTATTATGATCTCATGGGACTGCAAGCCAGCGGGCTCTTCCTCCGGCTGTACCAGTCGGCAATAGGATGCGTCGCCTGGCGTAGTATTCTCCGTCGTATTCTCCAAATTGATTACCTCTCAATGTTCCCGCTCTCTGCAAAGCTCGATGGCCCTGACCAGGTCCTCCCTGGAGACGATGCCCACCAATCGACCCGCGGCGATCACAGGCAATCGACGAATTTGCATATCGTTCATCATCTTCATGGCAGTCGATGCCTCTTGCTCAGGGCCGATCAAATATAACTTTCTTGTCATCACCTGACCGACGCGCGTTATGGCTCTATCTGCTTCTGCCACCTTCTGCAGATCCGTCAATGTGATAATTCCCGCGAGGGTATTGCCATCCATCACCGGATAGCCTCTATGTTTTTCTCGGAACATCAATTCTTTGAGTTCGTCGAGCGTCATATCCTGAGAGATGCTGCGCACCGGATCAGACATTATGTCCCGCACGGATATACCCGAGAGGCTGACGCTTATTTCGGTGGCCTTCTCCTCTTCAGATGCACCTGCATAGACGAAGAACGCCACAAAAATAAGCATGAAATTTAAAGAGGACAGCCCCAGGAGAAACATGAGCGTCGCGAAGATCTTCCCGATGTCCGCAGCCAGTCGGGTGGCTTTGATATAGGGCATCCTGGTCGCAAACCAGGCCCGCAAGAGACGCCCTCCATCCATGGGAAAGGCGGGAAGGAGATTGAATGCCATGAGGATGAGATTCATGATGCCCAAAGTCCAGAGCATGATGGCCGGAGCGCTGCCTGCCCCACCATATGCAGCCACCGGTCCGGCCAGGTAAACCGAGATAATTCCCAGCACACCGCTTACAGCCGGACCGGCAAAGGCCATCTTCAGCTCCAGGCGAGGATTTCTTGGGATCTCTTCCATCGAGGCCACACCGCCAAAGAAGTAGAGAGTTATGCTTTTTATGTTGAGTCCGTTCTTATGAGCGACATAGGAATGGCCCAGCTCATGCAGGGCCACGCAGGCAAAGAGAATAATGGCAAAGAGCAGGGAATAGAGCCATCGCATCTGCGTCGGCTCAATGGCACCGAAACCATAGGCATTTCCGTAGACGGTCTGGCTGAATGAGGCAAAAGCCCAGGCAATATACAAGATGACCAATAGAAATGTCCAGTGGAGGCGCACTGGTATGCCAATGACCTTTCCAAGCTCCAGAGAAGATTCCATAGGATGCCGTTGGCATGCGGCATTAATAGATCTTTTGACAGCAGACGGGAGAACAGGCGATCTTAGGAAAGACACAGCCTCGCTAAATTTAAAGAGAGCGGGTAGGAGAGTGGGGGGTTCAGTGTGGATTTCAAAAACTAGGATTACCCGCTCAAATTATTAAAGTGGGGGTGAAGATATAAATTTTTCCCCCGGATAGGCTTTCACTAGGTATCTCACCTGAGCGCTATGCTCTGCCATGCAGGCGGCGGTATAAGCATCGCAGAGGCTATTGCCGGCGGCAAATACGCCGTGGCCGCGAGCGATACACGCTCTATGATCCTGCAAAGCCGCTGATGCTGCCCTGGCCAGTTCATCTGTCCCGAAACTGCCCTCAACAATCGGCATTGATCCCAGGAATATCCGGCCTTCGCTATCGATCGGATCTACTGTAGTACGCTCCAATAGAGATAACGCTACTGCATAAGGAGAGTGAGTATGAATGATGGCCCTGTTTGCGGTGCTCTGGTAGATGGCCCTATGAACACAGGTCTCGCTGCTGGCAATCCGATCCAGATCGCAAGAACCCCTCAAATCAACCATAACGACCATCTCTGGATCCAGCTCATCGAGCATGCTCCCAGTAGTCGTAATAAATATCCGGCCCTCCACCAGCAAGCTGATATTTCCAAATCGAGAGCTTGTAAGGCCGGATAGAACCAATTTCTTGCCGAACCGGGAGATATCCTGCCAGGCTAAAGGCATATCAGCTTTTCTCCTTCTCTACCAGACGGAAAGGGACGACCTCTTCGTCCACCTCCCCGAAATTTCCAAGCAGATCGACCTTAACCCGGTACTCGCCAGGCGTCCAAAAGCTCGTCTCCCAACGAGCAGAGAAGATTCCGTTGCCGTCGAAGTCATCCATGGGTATCTCCATATTTCTGTCCGGCCCTATGACGTTGGCGTTTATCGTCTTGATATCGCCCAATGCCTGGGCTTCGATCATGACCGGCTCTCCCACCGAGGCCTCCATTCTGTTGAGCTTGACACCCTCAAGGTCGGGTGGCGACAGGCCGGGCTTAGGCGCACTGATTCTTTGCAGAGCATCGGTGAGATCCAGAGCCCCATAGCCGTAAATATTATCCTGTCCAGCCGGGCCCAGATCATCGGCAGTCTTGAGCAACACCCTCTTCACATCCGCCGGGGAAAGGTCGGGATTTGCCTGGAGCAGCAGAGCCACAGCTCCGGATACTTGGGGAACGGCCATTGATGTGCCGCTTATTGAACTCTTGCCATTCTCAGTTCCTGCTAAGGCAGAGACCACATTCACGCCCATCGTGACCAGATCAGGCTTGGTTTCGCCTTTGGCGGTAGGCCCGCGAGAGGACAGCTCGAAGATATCGCCTGAGTGGTCCACAGCCCCCACGGTTATGACGTTCTCGGCATCTCCGGGAATAACGATAGATGAGGCGGCAGGACCGGAATTTCCTGCCGCAACGCACATGACCAGTCCCTTATCGACCATCTTGTTGCAGGCATCATCCAAAAGAGATGAGCCATCCGAAGGGCTTTCGCCGCCTACGGAAAAGGAGACAACCCTGATTCCGTAGCGCTCTTTGTTCTCCAGGCACCAGTCCAATGCTTTGAGTGCATCGGACAGATAACATGCACCATCCTTGTCCATGACCTTGACTACTACCAGCTTTGCCCCTGGAGCCACACCAGTCCCTTTCTCTCCGGCGACTAGGCTCGCGCAATGGGTTCCATGGCCGTTGTCGTCATAGGATTCCGTCTGGTTGTTCACGAAATCCTTGAAAGCCACAATCTTGCCGGCCAGAGCCTTGTGATCGCGGTCCGCACCGGTATCAATCATGGCCACGGTCACGCCTTCACCCGTGTAGCCCTTATTCGCTCTGGGATCATCAATAGCCCAGGATCCTTCGACCGGTTTGGACGAATTAGATTGGCCGGTTGATGAGACTGCGGTCAGTTCGGGTGAATCCAAGACCCTCAGCTTCTGGTCCTTGTAGATGCCCTTGACGCCGTTTGTCTTGGCGATCTTCTCCAGCTTGTCGCTGGATACCGTCAAGGCGCTGGCAGGCAGTATATGGAAGCGATTCTCTGCCGAAGCCGCATCGCTCAGGTTGCCATCATGAAGCACAATCACCCGGAGGTCCTTTCCCCCTTGCTTTTCCAGGCTGTCCTCGATTCCATCGCTATCGAGGTCATTGGGGTCTCGGATGGTGAGGGTTGATGATTCGTCTTTTGCCGCATTGCCCGCCTTGTCGATGGCCACAATTGTGATCTTATAAACCCCGGGGGCCAGGTTTGAGCCACAGTACCCTGTGTATCTGCTGTTATGATCCAGATCCAGCATGAGGTTCATGCGATTTCCGATATCTGCGTAGACCATATCTATGCTGCCCGCGTCATGGACATATGCATTTATCTCGCTTCTGGGCGCACCCACCTTCAGCGTCGACGGACTTACGCTCACTCCATAAATAACCGGAGGCGCACCATCGTCTTCATTCGGCCTGAAGTAGCTATTATATTCCTTTTCAAACCAGATGCTGGCCTTGTTGTTATCAAGCGCATTATGCATGGGAAGAGCAGCCGCACAGCTAAGCATGCCTGCCAATAAAATAAAATAGATGATTGAACTGGAGTTCACGCTTGACTCCAGTTATTCATTCTCAAGATTCTTATATTTACTGGTGCCTGCAACTTTGATATTCAGGGCATCCGGGAAGGTCTCAGTGATATCGCCAAGCGTTGCCACGATGTCAACTCCATAAGTGCCCGCTGCCACATTGGCATTCCATATGCCGACAAACTCATCGCTATCGGATTTTATCCGTTTCATTACGACCCTCGATACGGAATCTCCGGAAGAGCTGAACAATCGAGCCGATACCATGAAAACTTTTTCTGCCGCGGTTCTCTGGGCCTGAGTTGTAGCTCCGATCTTCACCGTTCCGTCGCTGCTGCTCAGGTCGGCATAACCCTGCGGCGAGCCGAATCCACAGGTGGCGCATCCTTTGACCGTCAGAACGGCCTCGCTGCCGTTCCGGCTGGCATCTTGCGTCCGGCTGGGCGAAGATGAGCTGCTGTTCATCTCTTTAAATAGGGCGGTTATCTGGACAACATCTCCGATCTTCGCAGGATTGGGCTTGGCATAAACATCCTGCAAGGCGATGTTCAATCGAGGCGAGTTGGATTTCCAATCAAGCCAGGTGTAAATTTTGGCATTATAACCGAGAAGCTTCAAGGCAAACCATACCATTGAGGCCTTAACACCCGTATTGGTGTATACCACAACTGGCTGATCCTTTCGAATGGAAGAGAACAGCTCTTTCAGTGCCGCTTCATCCTTCAGCCTCTTTGCATCGAGCACCATGCCGTAGGGCATATTGACCGCGCCGGGTATCGACCCGGCTTTGAATTCCGCTTCAGACCTTGCATCGATTATCTGAGCGGTCCCGCTATGCACGAATTCATAGGTTGCCATAAGATCGGCATCTATCTTGGCCGTATACACTTTGGCAGGCAGAACGGCAGGAGTTGACGACGTGGGCCTTCCTTCCCTCACCCAGTCATCGATGCTGCCGTCAATCATCTTAACATCCTTCTGGCCTGCATACTTGAGAGACGCGTACCCAAACGTGGCTGCCGAGGGACCCCCGCCACATGGCTGGCATTCGCCGGCAATCTTCACGGCATCCGTCTCTGAGATGCCTGCATCTCCAAGGATGGCAGCAAGCTTGGATAACGACTTGAGAGTACCATCCTTTTCTACGAACTTTGTGTAGGGAATGTTGATCGCGCCGGGGATGTACTCTGTAGCATTGGGACTGATATCAAGGATGATATCCGAACTGTTGATGCTATCAAACGAAGCCAACATAGAGGCAGAGCCTGAGCCCCTCTGGACCGGATCGCGGGCAGTTTTGCCGGCAGGAGCCTGGCCAGCAGATGAGCTGTCCTGGCCGCCCGCCTGCTTTTCAGTCGAGTCATCGGCATTTTTTGACTGCAAGAGAGGATTATTCTCCCGATTATAGCGAGGGTTGACCAGGCCGCCTGTGCTGATCATCACCTCTTTGCTGGCATTCTCGTCGCCCATGAACACTGCCCACTCGTTGTTCAGCACATCCTGTTGAGTGTCGGCAGTGCCACCTTTGCAGAGGACGCATTCGCCCCTGGCTTCAGAGACTGCTCCCCCTGCAAGCACTGCTGCCAAGAGCAGAAGGATGGCGACCATTCGCGATATCTTCATAGACTTTGCCTCAATGCGATTCATTCTGTGGAGTTTAATGCTCCTGCCATGCCTGGAGCAGAGGACATCTCATTGCTCCAATAATTCGCGTAGGAGTACAGCTTGGCATCATAGCCCAGCATGGTCATGGCAAACCAGACCACAGAAGCCTTAACGCCGGTATTGGTGAAGACGACCACCGGTTTATTCTTGTCAAGGATTGCGAAGACCCGGTCGAGCTTGGCTTCATCTCTTATTCTGCTATTGATGACGACATTCTCATTGGGAATGGATATTGCTCCAGGAATAGTGCCCGCGCCGAAAGCCTCCTTCTCCCTTGCATCAACAATCTGGACGTTGCCGCTCTTCACTAAATTGTAATCTGCGGAATAGTTCGCATTGACCACAGGAGTGTATACCTTAGCTGGCAAGACTGTGGCCTCTGCCGCAGTGGACTTTCCGGCTGCCGCCCAATCCTTAACCGTTCCATCCAGAACCAGGACGTTCTCCTGGCCAAGGGATTTCATAATCCAGTAGACGAAGGTCGCGGGCGCTGGGCCGCCGCCGCATGGCATGCATTCACCGTATATGATCACCGGGTCCTCGCGGGAGATGCCGGCATCACCCAAAAGCTTAGCCATCTCCTCTTCCGATCGCAAGTATGTTCCATTGATAAGGAAGCTGGTGTAAGGAATGGCAACTGATCCTGCAATGTGCTCTTTTGCCTCTTCACTTATGTCGAGCAGAATTGAAGAGCCGGTTTGCTCATCGATGGAAGCGAGCATGCCTGTTGCCTTGTCGCTGCGCACAATTGGCATCTTTGCTTCATCGATCTTCGGAGTCACGGTCTTCTTTGCGGTCGGCTCTGCGGCATCATTCGCCTGAGTGGCCGCCTGAGTGGAATTGTTCTCTTTTGCATTTTCATCGCTGAAACCGGACAGAGATTGCTTCCATACTCCCACCCGGTTCTTCTGAGCCGTGCTCAGGCCAGCCATGACCTCAGTGCTTCCTGCATTGGGATTGCCGATCTCATCCAGCTTTGCGAGCCCCGACCAACCGGAGTCGCCCCTGCAGGCATCGCAATAGGCTTCGCCTGCGCTCGCAGAATTCGCCAGCACCATCAGCGCCAATAGCGCCAGGATGCCTATACCCACCGAATAGGATCCCAAACACGATCTGAATGTTGTCATTATCTCCCCTTTTTTAGCACAATAGTGATAAGTAAATCAATGTCTTGCGGTTACCTCAATCTCACCCAGCGTCTCTTGCAGCTCAAAGCCGCGCGCATCTTTTGCAGTCAGCACGATATCGTACCTACCCGGATCCAGCAGGGCGGTAGAGAAGTCACCCCGATAACTATCTCCAGATTGGACCATCCGGCAGTAGCCCTGTGCTTCAAAACCATTCTGGTAGGCTCTGGCGACTACCTGCAGTAGATCATACCGGGCCATTAGATTGACCTCAATGGTCACGGCGTCACCCACTCTTGCTTTCGCAGGAGTTATCTCATTGGAAAGGATGACGATCTGCTTGCTCTGACTGCCCATTATGGGATACTGGTCTTTTCCGCTCCCGCTTATCTTGTAGGGCGCGTCCCCAAAGCCGTCGCTGCCGGGAGCATCTTGCTCTGGGCCCTGCATCTTGTCCTGCCCGTTGTAATCGCTCCACAGGTTTCCGCCTTTGGGATATTTTGCATTCCAGATGTTTGATCCCCGGTCATCGGCCCCAATGACATTATCCATTATGCGGTTGCCGTAGATTCTATTGCCGCTTGAATCGAGGAATATTCCCGTCTGACTGTCTGAGATGTTGTTATAAGTGATGGTATTGCCATCCGAGCGGCTCTGGATTTGCAGGCCGTAGCGCCCGTTGCCCCGTATCTCATTTCCGCGGATGGCGTTTTGGCCCGACGATTCCATCAGGGTCAGTCCGGCCACCACATTGTCCTCCATGGTATTGTTGATGATGCGATTTCCCGTGCAATTGAATCGCAGGTCCAGGCCGGAATTGGTATTCCGCGACAGGTCGTTCTTTTCGATCAGGTTTCCGGTGCAGTCGGTGAACATGTAAAGGCCGTACATATTTCCGTGCAGCAGATTTCCCCGAATGGTATTATTGCCGCAGGAAGGAAAGAGATTGATGCCGTAAGCGCCGTTTCCATAGGCCACGTTGTCTGTGATGAGGTTGTCGTTGGAGTTAGAGAGGTAAATCCCATACCAGCCCTCTCCTACTATGCCGTTAAAGCTGGCATTATTTCCGGTGATGGTATTGCCGTCGGAAAAGAGCAGGGCAATGCCTGGCTGAGTGCAGTAGATCACGGTGTTGTTTGAGATATTGCAGCCTGAAACGCTGTTCAGCTTGATTCCGTAAAAGCCGTCCCGGACTGTAAAGCCGCTAACGGCCACGCGGTCTGCCTGAATGTTCACGCAGGCATCTCGGCTTCCTGCCCTGATAACCGCACCATTGCCCACAAGATTCAGGCTCTTTTGTATGGTTATCTTCTCGTAAACTCCCTGGGCTACCTGCAGGGTATCACCGGGAGAAGCAGCATCAATCGCAGCTTGCAGATCCGAGCTTACCGGTATCGTAGCACCGCTCGCCAAGGATGCTGCCAGCAAAGCTACTATTAAGATGCAAAAGGCTATAGTTCTCAAGCAACCCACCGACGTAGGAACGGCAGTGAGGTTAATAAAGCTTACGTAGAGGGATTTTCTAAATGTCATGGCTAATGAGACTGATACAACGCATAACATTCAATGGCGGCTATTTGCGGCTAATATTGGCAGGCGATCTTTTATAGACATTCCTCGTAACCATCTAGATCAAAATCGTAATTATTACTCTTATTTATTCTATCAGTTTCATCTTTGAAATAGCTAAATAATCTCACATCTCCATGCAATATATTTTTTTCAACTAATGCAAGGAACAAATCGTTTTTAAAAATCATAATATCCGTTCTCTTTCCAGGATTTAGATCATAATGCTCAGACAGTAGATTATGCCTTGAAAAAAAACCTTTGGTATCAAATTGTTTATAATCTTCTGAGATTTGGACTTCCAATTCACCTTGATTTTCAACTTGAAGTTTGCATTCCGCCAGGCTAACCTGGATTTGACCGCGGTTTATTGCAGAAATAATTATTCTTTCAGGATCCTCAGAATCATCTTCGATCTTCGCAATAATATGCGGCGTCTTTTCCCATACCTTAGATATGCAAGGTAAATGGAGATTAAAAGGGAGACTGTGCCGATGATGGCACCATAAGCGAAATTAAATCCATCATCTTATTCTCATCATCTTCCGTATCTTTCCAATCCGCATATTTTCCTTTACTCCACCTCTCCCTCTTCCACCGGCTCGCGGGGAGCAAGCAGCAGCTCATTGAAGAGCAGGAATCTCAATCACCTGGGCCACATAGCGCCTCTGCTGGTACCTCTGAATATCCTGGTTCATTTTCAGCTCCGCCTCCACCTGCACCCGGATCAGGCAGAGCCTCAAGTCCCTCTGCTCCTCCTCCCGAATGGCCAGGCTGAAGATATCCTTGAGCAGCCATGGCAGCCTCATGGGATTTCTCAGAGCCCTCGCCACGAGCAGGATATAGCTCTTAATCTGGTCGGGGCTTTTTATCTCATCTGCGCCGGTGAGCAGCAGAAGGTCATCGAGGGGAAACTTTTCCCCGTCAATCTTTATGGAGTTATTCAAAGGAGATCACCTTGCATTATTCTCTCGCAGAGCCTGAGGTCATCAACCACATTTACATTCACCGCAAGCTCAATTCTCTCTAAAATGAGGTGAAAGTCCTCCTGCTCTTTCTCTATCTCTGAGCCATCCAGAACATTAATTCCTGCCGGAACTATGAGCCTTCCGCGGTAGTTGAAGAGCGAATCGGGCCTTCTGCCCAGACGACTGTGCAGATCCAGAGGCGTATGCGTGGAGAGAGCAGGTTCCGGCCTCTCGTCATATGCATCGATTATATCGTCAATCAAATCAGAAGTAACCAGGGGAAGGTCGGCCATAATGATCATAACCGGATCGGTAACCTTTGCGTTCTTCACAGCCTCGACCATGTCTGCCACGTATCCGTAACCGCCGGTCTCTACCACCTCAAGCCCCCTTTCCCTGCACCACTTCCTTGTGCCGAGCACATTATCCGTGGTGGCTACAAATATCCTGTCAACTGAGCTATCCTCCAGAGCCAGGGCCACGTAGTCTATGAGCGGCCTGCCAAAGAGCTTCACAAGCGGCTTTTCCCCCATTTGCAGCCGCGAGCCGCGACCTCCGGCCATCACCAGAGCGTCCAGGGAAGAACACCTCCTAAAACCAGAACCGCAGCCAGAGCAACTGCCCTTGCTACCTCATTGGTCGCCCCGATCCCGTCTCCTGTGGATCCTCCGAAATTCCTTTTAGCCACGAGAACCAGGTAATAGGCAGCCGCCTGAGCCGCTGCCAGTGCAGCAAGGCCCAGAGGACCTAAAATAGCAGCGCAAAGGATTGATGATATGGCCAGGCCGATGAGAAACTGCCGCAGTCCGGTCCTCTCAATCATGATCTGGCCGAAGCCCTTTTGAAGCGATTTTGAGAAAGCGGCAAAGCAAATCATGGCCTCTTTAGCGGACACCTCCGCCACCAGCAGAGATAAGGGCAAAAGAGCGAGGGGCGTATCGGACAGAATCGCAAATTCCGCCAACAGGACTATTACTATGAAGACCGCGCCACCTGTACCCAAAGATACATCTTTCATGGCGGCAACCTTTTTTTCCTGTGGTCCATGAGCTATCACCCCATCGCCAAAGTCGGCCAGCCCATCGATATGATTTATGCCGCATAGCTTGTAGATGGCGACTATGATCACCACTGCCAGCAGACTGGCATTGGCCGATAGAGCCTGGCCTGCCAGATATGCCAGGCAGCCCAGGATGGCCCCCAGAGCCAGTCCCACCAGAGGAAATACGTAGACATGCCTCATCAGGGCCTCAACGCCTTCCATGGAGATGCCTACCGGTATGGTGGACAGCCAGCCAAATCCCGACTTAAGAGCAAAGAGCAGGTCGCTCAATCCTGGCTCCCCTCGGAAAGAGCCGCTCTCGTGTACATATTGGCGGACACTCCTCCGATCAGCCCGGCAATTACATCATCCATGAATGGCCCCAGGCGGGAGAGGATTCCCGGCTTGGCCTTGTCATAGCGAACGTAATCGAAAAGCCCTTTGTAGCCACCCACATATTTGGCAATAGAAAGACCCAAAACCTCATCCGCGATGAGGCAGGTCAGATCCTTTTCATAGTTGTCGGACAGCAGATTGGGAAGATTGCCCCGCTCTCCCTCCGCCTCAAGCAGAACTCCGGCGTAAATAAGGAGCGCCAGATTGGGATCGGAAAGGGCGAGATTCAATTCCCGCAGAAACACAGCTTCCGCCTTCTCGCGAGTCTCCACGCCCGGATGGGGAAAATAAAGCTGCATTGCTGAGGATACGATATCGCCTTCATGTATTCCCATGCCGTCCAGCACATCTCTGATATCTTTTGTGGCCATGATGAACGCTAGTTGGGCATAGTAGGATAAAAAATATCTGGTTAAAATCGCGAAGCTATTTAAGGTCGGATAGCACAATAGTGCATAGGGGATCTCTATGAAGACAATGGTCAAGATTTTCGTGGATCACGAGCATCTGGTTCGAGTCATAAATACCCTGACGGAGCTGGGCATCACCGGATTCTACCTTATCGAGTATCAAGGAATGGCACCTAATACCTGGAAGGCCTTCCGGCTGAACGAGAATCCTGATATGGCGTTGAAAGCTATCCGGGACCACTCCGAACCAGGAGTGATGGTCAATACAGTCGTCGGTTCCGATAAGTGCGAAAAGATCATAAAGCAGCTCGAGGAAGCTTTAAAAGGGATTAGATACACGATCATTGGTCACAAAGTTACATCTATAAAGGTAAAAGGAGAATGAAAAATTCATGGAAAACCTCAAGGATGATGTTGAGTTTGCCCTGGAGAGGATCAGGCAGGGCCTCCGCGTAGATGGTGGCGACGTTCAGCTCGTAGATATAGTGGACGGGATAGTCAAGGTAAAGCTGCAGGGACACTGCGCAGGCTGTCCATTCTCTCAGATGACACTTAAGAATTTCATAGAGAAAGAACTCATGAAGAACGTAGCGGGCGTAAAAGGCGTGGAATCCGCCTGAAATTGCGCTTGATTTTATTCGCGAAATCGATTCGATATTCGGATATGCAATAGTTGCTCAAACAATTCACAGAGGAGTCGTATTTATGTTCCCAACTAAAAAGGTACAGAGTCTGGTAGGAAGCAAGATCCAGGTAGAGATGAAGGGTTCGCCTCGCTATGTTCTTGAAGGAATTCTCAACAGTGTGGATGAATACCTGAACCTTCACCTTCAGGAGACCGTAGAGCTGATAGGCGGCGAGAAGACTCGCTCTTTAGGATCAGTTATCCTGCGGGGCAACAATATCATTCTCATAAGCCCAATTGAATGAATACTAATATATAGAGGTAGTAATGTCTGCTGATGAGGCGCTGGAGTATATAAGGTCGCATCCGGAAGGGGCCCTGCAAAGCGAACTATGGAAGGTCCTGAAGATCGACTCCAGAAAGTGCTCTCGTATCGTGGCCAAGCTCCTCAAAGATAATCTCATCACTAGAGAGGTGGAGACGGCAGATGGCGTCAGGACCTATCGACTCAGTTGCACGGTCAAGCCTCGCAGCAGGCGTTTCGATCCGCTGCTGGCTCTCAACGCCTTCGAACCCTGCGCAGGTTGCATCGAAGAGTGCATTCCTGAGCATTGCGCCAAGCTCAGCGAGTGGATATTCTCTATTGTGATTGGGCCAGATGGCGACATGGACATAGAGAAGATCAGTCCCTAAAAAGGGAACAAGAGCGCAAAGCTCTTGGTTATCCTATTTTATTATCCTATTTTATTTGGCAGGCACATTTTTTGGTACATCATGGCATGCATCAGCGGAACATTCAGAGCCCGGGCGATGGCTAACAGCTCCTGGGAGGAAGGCACCTGCACCCTTATCGGCGGCAGGCACTTGCCATTCCTGGCATAAACAGCTCCGCCCCTCATCCTGGCGCAGGCGAAGCTTCCCGCGTCACTGCCAACTATTATCTCGCCGCCTCGCATCTCTGCACCGGTGAAGTCGCCGCATCTTCCAGAGATCACAATTCTGCCTCCCTGCAAGAGGACCCCTGTATTCTGGCCGGCATCACCCTCGATCTCAATCAGGCCGGAGCGCATGAGTATTCCGGTGCTCATTCCCGCATCACCTAACAGGCGAAGGGTCTTATCAGTGGGGTTTCTCGCTCCCAGGGTATCCCTTAAAATGCCGTCGCAGATGGTCAAGCCCTTCTTATCGGCAACGTTCGGCTCCGGGATGGCCAGGCCCTTTTCCATCGCCTCGGTTGCAGATACATACTTCCTGTAGCCAGTCATATCGGACTGTACAGGGACGACGTTTCCCATGGGAGATTTTATTTCGCCGGAGACATAGATGGCGCCGCGCAGCATGGAGATGCCCATATGGCTGCCCACGTTGCCGTCCACGATTATCATTCCAGTTCCTTCGACCGGCCCTCCCTTTCCACCCAGCCGCATCAGATCCACCCCCAGGCTCGAGCCCAGGCGGCTTCCTGCGTCCCCGGAGATCTTGACAGTCTCACCCTGGCGGAGGGCCTGAACCATTCTGCGAAAGCTGACGCCGCTCACCATCTGATCCATGTCGAGCCTTGAGCCTTTGTGCTGCCAGAAAAAGTCAAAGGTAAAGTCGCAAAGGCATTTCTCTCCCGAGGCATTGATTTGCAGCATTGGCATCACTTGACAAGCTGCTCGGATGCCTCTCCAGCAATGCGCTTGGAGACGTTGACTCCTATTACGGTTATGAGGATGGCGACTATCGCTGATATGGCCAGATACTGCACCGATTCCACCATGCCTATGCCGAATTTCAGATCGGAGTTGCTGGCCAGGATGAAGCCTGTTGCCGACCAGATTATAAGGCCCGTCGCCAGCAGGAAAAATAGGTAAGAAATGGTGCGGGCATCTCTCAATCCCTCCAGGTACATGTCCATTATCTTGCCCAGATCCACACATAGGGCCGCGACAACATACCACCAGATGCTCTCATGAAGGTAAATCATCACCAAGATGAAGATTCCCGGAGAAATGGGTTCATTGTAATACTGCCAGGAATAGGCAAAACCCCTTACCGTAGCTATGACCACCAGCATGGCTGCCAGAATATAAGTAATGAATGCGATCTTTCCGGCATAGAGGGATTTTCTCAAAGTCTGCTTGGCCTCCTCCATGGAATCGTCCAGCCCCAATCCCCTAAACAGGAGATACAGGCCCACAGCTCCGGTGATCGCCACCACCGCGCCGTTTGGATAGCCGAGCAGGCTGAAGATGGCAAACATCAACAGAGCCAAAGCAGGTGGAATGAAGACCGTATGGCTGATCTTGGGATCGTTGAAGACCTGCTTGAGCAGATAGTAAGTGCTCTCCAGGTTGGGACTCTGTTTGATCAGCACCCGGCGTACTCCGTCTACTCTGACGCGAGAATGGATGATGGGAAGAATTGCCTCGTCCTCAGCTCCGTCCGAGACCACAATCACCCCCCCGGGATGCAGGCGCTCCAGCAAAATATCAAGCTCTGCAGCAAGCTTGCTGTCCGAGACCAACCCCACCTTCAGGTCGCCTGCCAGCGAGGCGATCTCCACGGTCTTGCCGGCGAGCGCAAGCTCGTCGTATACCTTTATGCCTCCGAAGATGGTATTGACATCCGAATCCTCCGGGTCGGCCATGCCAAGCTTGAGTGCTGCGTCGATATTGGCCTGCCTGCCCACAACCGGACTCACGACTCCGCCCTTGCGGCCCAGATCGTTGTCGCGGTCAATACAGAGCACCAGGACATCCATGGGTTACTATTTGAAAAGATTGTACTTAAAGGATTCTGTAGAGAGAAGATATATATCTGATCCATTAGAATCGCTCATTATGCAGATATCTCCTGGAAGACAAACGATCCTCACACTGGCGGTGCTGGCGATGCTCTGCATCTCCCTTGCAGATGCATTTTCAATAGATATGCCCACCACGCAAAAATATGTCAATACGTATAATAAACAGATCGATAATGTTCCATCGGTCTTAAGGAGCATGGTCGGAAGCGAGAAGGTCAATATAATTGTGACCAGAGGAGATGGAAGCGATTTTCGAGTGGGAATGGATATTGTGAGCGCAAGGATTGAGAAGACCATTGAAGGCGGCATCAGCGATCCCACAATCGTAATAACCACCACACAGAGTGCTTTAAACGAAGTGGCAAAATCGAAGGACAAGATGGCCGCTTTTAAGCAGCAGACGGACGCAGGCCAGATTCGCTTCGAAGGAAAAAGCTGGCTGGCAAATGCCAAGATAAAGGCCCTCCTATCCAGCACCAGCTTCCTGCAGTTCGGCTACAGCCTGTTCTTCGGCTAACGAGAGAGATCTATATTTTCTTTTATTATCTTCAAAGCACAATAGTCTCCGTTTCCCTGAGCCACGCGGGCCTTTTCCACCTCCATCTCAATGTCATCGATGTCGCTGCGGGTGTCGATGGAAGCATTGACCTTGGTGCGCAACCCCTTCCCTATGCCTACCGGCCTGGTATATCGGTATGGGCTGCAGGGAATTACTATCCTGCCGCTGGCGATGCCGCGAAGTATGAACTCCGGGGTTTTGCCTTCCGCATCGGCTACAGTCTTCATCTCATCGGTCAGCCTGCCGGGAATAGCAAATAGAAAGTAATATAGTCTCATCTGCCCAATATGCCAGTTGTAATGTACGATCTGATCGTTGCTGGTGCTGGACCGGCTGGATCTACGGCCGCAAGAGCAGCAGCTTTGCAGGGATTGGACGCGCTTATCCTGGAAAAACAGACCTTTCCCAGATATAAGCCATGCGGAGGCGCTCTTTCCAGCAAAGCGACTGCAATGCTGGACTTTTCGCTTCCGGGCAGCATTTGCGAGAGGTCCATAACCGGAGCGCGTGTTCATTTTAAGGACAGTGTATTGGAGAAGCACAAGGGGTACAATCTCACCACGTTGATAGACCGCTCTCGATTTGATGACCTCCTCCTGCAAAAGGCGATGGCGGCCGGAGCCGGCATTGAAACCAGGAAGGTCACGGATTTCTCAGAAAAGGACGGTTTCGTATCGGTCAAGACCGATGAAGGAACTTACCGGAGCAGATTTCTGGTGATCGCCTCCGGCTGCCAGGACAGGCTGAGGAGCCGAATCCGTGGCAGGGACGGCAGAGGCTGCAATGGAATATGCCTTGTCTCCGAGATCAAAGAAGATGACGAGAAGATAAGAGCGCGTCTGGATGACATACTGGATATTCACTTCGGGGTGGCTGAGGGAGGCTACGGGTGGATCTTTCCTCACAGAGGATACTATTCGGTGGGGATAGGCGGCATCTCTTCCCGCCTGCATAATCCTCGCAGGGCCATGCTGCAATTTCTCAGGAAGAATGGTTTTTCTGAGAGGCAGGTGCTTCATGGCCACCAGATACCTCAGGGCGGCAATAAGAGGAGATCCGCGCTGGGCAGGGTTCTTCTGGCCGGAGACGCAGCCGGGTTTGTGGATGCGTTCACCGGAGAGGGCATCTACTATGCTCTCGCCTCTGGCAGGATAGCCGGCCAGGTGATTGGAGAGGCGTCCGCTCAGGCAGCCGCCCAGGAAGCTGCTAAGGCCTACGAGAGAAGATGCGAGAAGGATTTCGGCGCAGAGCTGAGGTATGCCCTGTTCTTCTCTAAAATGATGCACCGCTATCCGGAAACATTTCTGCGCATCCTGGCCTGCCAGGAAGAGGTTTTGGACAGGTATATTGAGATTGCTGCCGCCAGGATCTCTTACAGGGACTTTATTCACTGGCTGATTCCCCGGCTTCCCATCAATCTGCTGCGGACTCTGTAATTGATGAAATAGTCTGGGAAAAATCTGAAAATATCAGAAAAAAGATGTCTAGGTGAATACCTCTCCAGTCCTCACCTTGCCGGACTTTTCAACCGGGGAGACGAAGATTCTGCCGTCCCCGAACTTTCCGGTCCGCCCGGCATCGCAGATGGTCTTCATGACCGTATCGGTCTCATTGTCTGCTACATACAGTTCCAGCTTGAGCTTGGGAAGCAGATCCACCTCCATGGTTCCGCCCCGGTATTGCAGCTTGATGCCCTTCTGCTCTCCCCGACCCAGAACCTCAATTACAGTCATAGCGATAACGCCCTTCTCTTCCAGGGCCTTCTTGATCTGCTCCAGCCTCTCCGGCCGCACTATGGCTTCGATCTTTTTCATCTTCATTCACCGCTTTAGCGCTTTTCAGGCAATTCATGCATAGGCCTTCTCGCCGTGCTGGGAGATATCAAGGCCAACGTATTCCTCCTCCTCTGTGACCCTCAATCCCATCACCCTGTCAACGATCCTGGCCAGGATGTAGGTCACGGCGAAGGCATAGACAACTGATGCACCGGCAGCCATTATCTGTACAGCGAATTGATTAAAGTTGCCGTAGATCAGGCCGGTATAGCTGTTGATTGAGGCGGTGGCGAATATGCCCGTGGCAATCGCTCCCCAGAGGCCGCCCATGCCGTGCACCGCCCAGGCATCGCAGCTCTCGTCCAGGCCGCGACCGACGCGGTAGAGCAGGGCCAGGTAGCAGAGCACACCAGCGATAGCGCCTATGGCGATGGCACCGGTCACATCAACATATCCCGCGGCAGGCGTTATGGCCACCAGGCCCGCTATTCCGCCGCTCACCATTCCCAGAGCGCTGGGCTTTCCTTTCAGCCAGCTGGCCAAAAGCCAGGTGATCGCACCGGCAGCGGCTGAAGTGTTGGTGACCAGCAGAGCGGAAGCGGCAAGGCTGTTGGCCCCGAGGGCGGAGCCGGCGTTGAATCCGAACCAGCCGAACCAGAGCAGTCCGGCGCCGATCATGGCCATGGGAATGTTATGGGGCTCCATGATGTATGAGCCGTAGCCGATTCTCTTTCCTATGACCAGGGCGATTGCCAGAGCGGAAAAGCCGGAGCTGATGTGCACCACAGTTCCGCCGGCAAAGTCCAGAGCACCCATCTGGGCCATCCAGCCGCCTGCCCAGACCCAGTGAGCCAGCGGATCATAGACCAGAGTGGTCCAGAGCAGAGCCAGCACAATGAATGAGCTGAGCCGGACCCTTTCCGCCACGGCTGAGGTGAGGATGGCTAGCGTCACAGCGGCAAAGACCAGCTGGAAGGCCACATAGATCAGGTGGGGAATATTTCCGGCCAGAGGCGCTTGTTCCAGACCCACGCCGCTCAATGCAAAGTAGTTCAGCCCGCCGATGATCCCGGATATATCTGAGCCGAAGGCCAGGCTGTAGCCGAACAGCACCCATTGGATGCTGGCGATGGCAAAAGCCAGGAAGGACAGACCGATCATCGAGACGACGGTCTTGCTGCGCACCAAGCCGCCATAGAATAAACCTACACCTGGCGTCATGAGCATGACCATGGCTGTTGAAACCAGAACCCAGGCTGTGTCTCCACTATTAATCTCCAACTGCATCACCCTCAATAAATTGTATAGCTTAACCTATTTAATTTTTGTATTAATTCAATGGCCTGTGCAAAGATCCATCCGCACATTGCTACGAGAACCCTATTCAAGGCAGTTAAAAGGATATTTAATCGAAAATCAGAATCCATCAGATCTATTCATATCCATTCATAACCGGAAAAGCCTGCAATCACCTGCTATATGATTTTAAATCTGAATATATTTTTGAGAACATTTCCTAAAGTCACATAAAACAGCGACCTTTATATGAATGAATGACACAGAGGGCTACAAATAATAATTATGATATTAATATAGTTATCTTTTTGAATCAGTTGACAATAGCCTTGGAGAAATGCCGCAAAGAGAGATAGAAAACGGTGGACAGGGGATCTGTGACCTGGGAAGCTGAGAGCTGAAATGAATATTGCTGGAATGAATGGAACTGGAACAGAGCAGAATGAAACGGGATAAAAAATGCCCGCGAAATTGCAGCCGACTTTGCATAAGGCAGGCGGAGGTCGGCGCTCTGGACGATCCGGAGAATGCTATCTTTCGCCGTCCGGGTCCGCGCCCAGGCCCCAGCTCAAAACATCTTCTGCGCCTGCATGCTGAGCGATCTTTCCCTGCTCCAGAAGGCAGGCCTGATCTCCCATGATGGCCACATCTCTCAGGTCATGAGTCACAATGATGCAGGGGACAGCGCAGGCGCGAATTGTCTCCCTCAGCTCCCGCCTCATGGTGGCCTGTTTTCGTACGTCCAGGGCGGAAAGAGGCTCATCCAGCAGAAGGAGGCGGGGCTCGATGATAAGCGCTCTTGCCAGTGCCGCTCTCTGCTTCTGGCCGCCGGAAACGTTCGCCGCTTTTGCTGCTCTTATCTCCCAGAGCCCTGCCGCCTCTAAGTTCTCCTTCACCAGAATTTTGATCTCGGCTGCGGCCAATCTGCGGGTGCGCAGTCCGAAGGCCACATTGTCATAGATGCTCATGTGAGGAAAGAGGGCATAGCTTTGAAAGACATATCCGATGCCCCTGAATTCAGGCGGAACGTTTATCCCATCCTCCGAATCAAAGAGCTCTCTCCCGTCCAGCGCGATCCTTCCGCTGTCGGGATCATCAAGGCCGGCCACTAAGTTAAGCAGGGTGGTTTTGCCGCAGCCGTTGTCGCCTACAAGCATGAGCGTCTGGCCTCTCGCGACATCCAGCTTAACTGCTAAATCGAAATCTCTGAGCCGCTTTTTAATGTTGATCTCTAGCATCTCCTGGTAACCCTCCTGGTCATGGTTCTCACCAGAATTATGACCATAAATGAGATGGCCACCAGTATTATGGACAGACAGAGAGAGACGTCTAAGTCTCCCTGCATGGCAGTGTAGATGGCCAGAGGCATGGTCTGGGTGCGTCCCTGGAAGTTTCCGGCAAACATGATGGTAGCTCCGAATTCGCCCAGAGAGCGGGCGAAAGCCATGATGGCTCCGGAGATCAGGCCGTTCATGGCGATGGGCAGAATGACATGAAAAAACGCATAGACCCGGCCGGCACCCAGGGTACGGGCCGCGTTTTCAAAGGATATGTCCACGTCTTCAAAGCTCGTCCTTGCCTGGCGGATGTAAAACGGCGATGAGACGAAGACCTGGGCCATTATCACCGCCAGGGTGGTGAAAGCGATGCTGATTCCAAAGGCATTCAGGTAGTGGCCCACGATCCCCATCCTTCCAAAGGCCATAAGCAGGGCAATTCCGGCCACCGCGGGTGGCATGATAACCGGCAGGTCGATTAATGAGTCTGCTACCTCTTTGCCGAAGTAGTGAAAACGGGCGCTGACGTAGGCTATCGGCGTTCCAAAGATAACCACAACCGTTGTGGTCAGGGCCGATGTTGTCAGGCTGAGCCGGAGAGCATCCAGGGCCATAGGATCGCGCAGTGATTGCAGTGTCGTCTCCAGTGGGCTCTTTAAAAATAGGGCGATCACCGGCAGAGCTATGAAGGACATGGCAATGATCAGCAGGACGGCAATGCCTGCCTTCAGAGAAGCCCTCGCCAGGCGGTTTGAGATGCCGATGAACTCATGATCCCGGTTTGCCGTCTCGCGCTCAGTGATCAATTCCGTTTGATTGCAGGCCATTTCTTGAGGCATTCTTAAGGCATACTCCTCTGGATAATGATCTAGCCGCGATACATCTGCATAAAGCTTTGGACCAGGGCATTGAGCATCGCTCTTTTCAGGATCACGTTTTTGCCTGCGTTCCCATAAAGAGCTTACGGATCAGGCTGCAACTTTACCGACCGGTTTGTGAAGTGATGCCATAGCCTCCAATCAGGATCAGATCTCAATGGAAAAAACTGCCCAGTCAAGCTGCTTGATAGCGCCCCAGAGGTCAAATGACATCTTCATCAAACCATATTTTCGGTAGAGCTTCTGACTGATTTTGATCTCAATATCTCCGTTGGCCCGGATTGCAGTGCCCTCGATGGTCACACCGTGGGGCTTGCCCAGCGGGTCGGAGGGCGTAACCCGGACATGGGGATTATTGCGCATCCGTTTGACCTTGCCGCTGTTGGCATAGGATCGGACGAAGAGCCGGCCTTCATCAACCACAAACCAGACGGGCGTGGGAATGAACTGCCCGTTCCGCTTCATGGTTTCAAGCCTTATGTACTCCTTATTCTGAAACTGCTCCAGCCGGTAGTCATCTCTCATGCCGGTATCCTCTCTCTGCTTTCCAGCAGGACGTTGGCCATATCCTCCACCAGATTCATCGAGCCCTCATAACCGAGGAGCAGCTGGTGGGAGGCTCCGAAGCGATCGTGGTTTGGCAGTCCCACCCTCAAGAGCGGTATATTGCTTTTCCTGGCAATCCTCCGTCCGGTGAAAGGCCCTACCAGAAGCTCGATATCCCGGCTTTTCGCTTCCTCCGCAATCTGGGAGAAATCGGCTCCCATCGAAACCTTAGAGCCTGGCGCAATCTCCGCCGCCTTTTCTGCAAACGCAGGATTTGCCGCTCCTGTGGCCACAATCTGCGGATTCATGCCCACTTCCATCATAATCCGGGTTATGCCTAGGACCATCTCAGTGTCCCCGTAGACCGCCGTCCTGACATCAGCCAGAATCTTATGGGCATCCACCATGGTGTCCAGCAGCCGTCCCCTTTGCCGCTCATAGCTCTCAGGCATGGGCATCCCGGTCAGCTCTTCAAGGGTGGCAGCCAGGCGATCGGCAAATTCAAGGCTTATGGGCAGGGGAAGGGCAACATGAGGAATCTTAAACTCCTTTTCCAAGTAGTCGCCTGCACCTGGCTCCTGGACCCATCCTCCGATGGTCAGAGTCGCCCTTGAATTGGCCGTATCCCGGACGTCTTCCAGGGGCGTTCCTCCCTTGGGAATGAGGGGCAGATCGCTGCTGAGGGTCGCATCAAATGTCTCGGATATGTCCGGCATCAGAATGTACCCCAGGCCCCAGTCGTCAAAGAGCCTCTTCAGGAAGCGAACATCTGCTGGGGAGATGATCGATCCCACCAGGATGTTGATGCGCCCGTTTGGCTTCGACTTTGCGGCCATGGTCTGGACCAAGCCCTTGAGAGCCACCCGGTAGCCTACCTCATGAGATGCAGCGTAGCTGGGAGTTGATACCGGGACGATGACGACATCCTTTGCCAGCGGTTCCTGCGCCTGAAACTCCCTGACGATCTGGGGCACGTCGTCCCCGATGGTTTCAGCTAGACAGGTGGTGGCAATGCCGATCACCTTCGGGTTGTATCCCTTTATGACATTTCTCAGCCCCTGCATGAGATTGGCGGAGCCTCCATAGACTGCTCCCTTCTCGTTTAGAGCGGTGGATGCAATGTCCACCGGCTCACGGAAGTGATGGGCGAGGTACAGGCGCATGTAGGTGCTGCACCCCTGCGAGCCATGGAAGAGGGGCATGCAGCCCTCAATTCCCCGGAATACCAGGACGCTGCCCATGGGCATGCACATGGAGCAGGGATTAACTGTGGCAAGGCTCTTTGATATCATCGCTGACCTCCTGTACTGATGCAAATTGCGATCCTCTGCCAGTGCAGCTGGCTCTCTTCACGGCAAGCTGCCATACCGGGCTGTTGATGGTAATGCTGACCTCTCTCGCGAAGTTTTCCATACCCTCAAAGCCCTCGAAGTTGACAGTTCGATCATGATTGAAATCACAGAATGCAATCCCCATTTTGTAGGCCAGGAAACGCTCTTTGACTCCCGCCACCAGGAGGTCCGCATTCTGCTTGATGAGAAGCTCTTTTAGTTCTAGCGGATTGGCATCATCTATGATCACAGTTCCTTCTTTTATGATGTAAGCGATATTTTGGTAGTCCTCTCGACTGCCGGTTTGCGTTCCAATTATCACGACCTCCATTCCCAGCTCCTGGAACGCCCGGACGAGAGAGACGGCTTTGGCTGCGCCGCCCATGTAAATTGCCGCCTTCTTTCCGGCAACCTTCGCTCGATAAGCTTCGATTCGGGGCGCTACCTCCCGGCTCTTCTTAAGGATGATCTCCTCTGCCTTCTCTGCCATATTCTCCGAGGCAAAGAACTGCGCTGCTTGCCGCAGGGCGTTTGACATATCCTGCAGGCCGAAGAAGCTGATTCGCTTGTAGGGAATTCCATATTTTTCCTGCATGATCTTGGCGAGATAGGTCATGGAGCCGCTGCATTGCACCAGATTGAGCTGAGCAGTGTGAGCCCTCTCTATCTCAGCTACGCGAGCGTCACCGGTAAGAGTTGCCACCACATCGAGGCCCATCTCCTGAAAGAGGGGTTTGACGAACTGCAGATCGTCCGCCACATTGTATTCTCCCAGCAGGTTGATGGAAGGGTGCCTGGGCTGATAGTCCCGCCTTCCGATCAGCTCGCTCAAAGCATTGCAGGCTGCTTTGTAGCCCTCGTTCTTGCTGCCCCGAAATCCTTCCGATTTCACAGGCACGACAGGTATGCACAACTCCTCGCTTGCCTTTTTGCAGATGGTTGTCAGATCGTCTCCAATAATTCCTACTATGCAGGTGGAATAGACAAAGATGGCCGGAGGATGGTACATCTCCGCCAGCTCCCGCAAAGATGCAGCCAGCTTCTTCTCTCCTCCGAAGATCACATCCAGCTCCTTCATGTCGGTTGAGAAGCTATTGCGGTAGAGATCGGGGCCGGATGAGGTGCTGCCCCGAATGTCCCAGGTGTAGCTGGCGCAGCCTATGGGCCCATGCACCAGATGCAGGGCATCGGTGATGGGATTGAGCACCACTCTCGCTCCGGAGTAGACGCATGCCCTCTGGCTTACAGCTCCGGCCAGGCTCTCGGTGTTGCAGGCCAGAGGCATGCTCTGTTCGCCTTTTTGGGCAATATGCCCTTCCCTGCCATCAAAGATGTTAACAATGCTCATGCCAGTCCCCTAAAGGATCATCTCGAAATGCGTATCATCCGAGTCTCTGTCCCTTCTTTCCAGGAAGGTGTTGCCGATCATCTCCACCAATCGAGCAGCACCGGCGTATCCGATGATTGGGAAATAATGCAGGTTGGCCCGATCTGTGATGGGGAAGCCCACCCGCACAAATGGGAGGTCTTCGGCCCGGGCGATCAATTTCCCATAGGTGTTGCCGATCAGCATATCCACCGGATGGTTCTTGATCTTTTGATGGAGCAGGAAGGTGTCACCTTGCAGTGCCTCGCAATCGGATGATAGGTTATGCACCTCCTCTGCAAACTTCTTGTCCGGCGTTCCGGTGAGAGCAAAGACCGGATTCATGCCCATCTCCACAGCCAGGCTGACCAGACCGATAACGGTATCCGGGTCTCCGAATATGGCGAGATCCTTGCCATGGAAATGAGGATGAGCATCGGTCATCATATCCACCAGCCGGCCCCGTTCGTACTCGATAGCCTCCGGCACGGGAAGGCCCATGAGGCTGGAGACGGACATGACAAAGGCATCGGTGTTTCTGATGCCGATGGGCATGGGGCCTATGATCGCGGGTATGCCGAACTTGCCCTTCAGGACCATGGCACCTGAGGCTCCGGCGGTTCTTCCGAGGGCAATGGTCGCCCGGGAGTTTCCGGCGTCAACCAGATCGGGGATCGTCGTTCCGCCCGGCGGGTAGAGGCCTCCCGACTCTGGAGTAAGTGGCGCGTCGAAGACATCGGTGGTATCGGGAAATACGATCGACGAGACTCCCATGATGCTGAGCAGCCTCTTGATCTCCCGGATATCTCCCGGGTCCACGAAACCGGGGATGATGTTCAGCTTTCCGTTGGGCTTGCTCTTCCTGGGAAAGGTCTGGGCGATGGCTTTGACTGCATTATCGTATCCTGTGATATGCGAGCCCACGTAGCTGGGGGTGCTGGCTATGACCACTTTCGTCTTGGGATCGAAGAACTCCTCTTCCTTGATCTCCTCCATGAAGCTGCCTACATCGTCGCCTATGGTTTCAGAGGAGCAGGTAGTGTTTATGGCCAGCACATCGGGGTGATAGATGTTGACCACGTTGTTTACTGCCTCCTTGAGGTTGTTTCTGCCTCCAAATACCACCGAATCCTCGGTGAATGAGGATGTTGCCGCCAGCGTGGGCTCGCGGTAGTGGCGGGCCAGCACCATGCGCAGGTAAGAGGAGCAACCCTGCGAGCCATGAGTGATTGGCATGCAGTTGTGGATGCCTTTGTAGGCCAGAATGGCCCCGATCGGCTGGCAGATTTTAGCAGGGTTTATGACCAGCGTTTCGCGTTCGGCCATCTGTTTGGGTGTGTAATCAAGCATTGTTCTGCCTCCAGGGTGGGTTTATGAATTTCCAGGTTGGGCTGTTCACAGACATGTCGATGTCCTTGGCAAACTGCACGAAGCCTTCAAATCCTGTGTAAGGACCGCTGTAGTCATAGGAATGCATCTGCCGGGATGGAATGTGCATCTTCTGGAAGACGTACTTGTCTTTGATTCCCGAACAGAAGAGATCGATTCCCATATCCTTTACCAGCCTCTCGCATTCGTGATGGCTGTAGTCGTCGATCATGATCTGGCCGTCTTTCATATGGGGAAGCAGGCCCTCATAATTCATGAGCCTTGAAATTTTCTCCTTCTTTTTCTGGATCTCTGCATTGTCGTAGGGCGAGACAACATTCGGGTCACGCTCGTAATGAATGTCCTCGAGCACCTTCGACCGTCCGGTGTGCACAATTGAGGAGAGCACCTTTCGGCCCTCATAGTCATCCCGGTGGGCGAACTCATATCCGGCCACGACCACCTCCATGCCCAGGGTCTCGAACATGTTTCTGAAGTGGTGGGCGCGTGAGCCTCCGACCAGAATCATGACCTTCTTTCCGGCGAGCCTCTTCCTGTACATGTCAATGGTCGGCTGGATTTTTGCCATCTCCTCGGCGATCACAGCCTCTGTTCTCTTTGTCAGATCCGGATCATTGAAGAAGGCCGCCATATCCCGAAGGGTGGCGATTGTGTCTTCAACTCCCAGGTAGTTGACTTTGAGCCAGGGCAGGCCGTATTTCTCCTCCATCATGCGGTTGGTGTAGTTGATTGACCTGTGGCAGAGCAGGATGTTCAGCTTGGCTCTGTGCGCTTTGGCGATATCGTGGAATGAGGCGTCGCCAGTGAAGGGGCTGACCACTCTGTAGCCCACCTTTTCAAGCAGTTCTTTGACTACCCAGTAGTCTCCGCCGATGTTGTATTCTCCGAAGACGTTGACATCAAAGGGGCCGGGATCTTCCAGCTCTTCTGTGCCCACCAGGTGCTCCATCAGTGAGTTGGAGGCTATGTGGTGGCCAGCCGATTGAGAGACGCCCCGGTAGCCTTCGCAGCGCACCGGGATGACCTTGATTCTAAGATCGGCTTCTGCCTTTTTGCAGACCGATTCGATATCATCGCCGATGAGGCCGATAGGGCAGGTGCAGAATATCGAGATGCACTCAGGCTTGAAGATGGCATAGGCCTCTCGAATGGCGGCAGCGAGCTTCTTCTCGGCTCCAAAGACGATATCGGTCTCCTTGACGTCGGTGCTGAGGCAATAGCCGGCAAAGCAGTCTCTGCCCTCCTCCTTTTTCATGAGGTTTCTTCTGGTGCCCCAGGTGAAGTAAGCGCAACCGATGGGGCCGTGAGTGATATGCAGGATATCTTTGATCGGCCCGAAGACCACTCCTTTGGAGCCTGCATATGCACAGCCGCGGTTGGTGAGGATGCCTGGGATGGATTTGTCGTTGGCCTCGATCTTCTGTTCGACCTCGCAGGCGTCCTTGACCACCACATGCTTCTTTCGTACCTCTCTCGTATTCTTGGGAATACCTCTGAGCATATCCTCGACTGCTTCCAGGCTACCGGCGATGGTTGTCGGTTCGACCACGCTTTCGGCTTTTTCCGCTCCGCTCATGATATTGCCACGCTCCCTCTCTCGCCGGTTCTTATCCGGACGGACTCTTCCACCGGGCAGACGAAGATCCTGCCGTCACCGAAGTTTCCGGTGCGGTTGACCTTGGTGATGACTGCCACCACTGCCGGGACGAATTCGTCTTCCACCATGATCGAGATCATCCTCTTGGGAATGAATTTCATATTCTTATTCGATGAATCAAGCTGGGATGGATGGGGGATTTGCAGGCCCTTCTGCTTTCCCCGGCCGCTGGCTTTGTAGACGGTGATGGATGGGATGCCTATGACCTCCAGGGCATCTTTGGTGCACTCCATCTTGTTCATCTGGATGATGGCCAGGACTTCTTTCATCTACAGCCCCCGCTCGCCGGTCCGGATGGTGTAGGCCTCGTCGACGGAAGTTACGAAGATCTTGCCGTCGCCGATGTTTCCCGTGCGCGCAGCGCCCTCGATGATCTTGACGACCTTTTCCAGGTCATCGTCTCCGACCACAAGCATGAGCATGGTCTTTGGCAGATTGTCGTAGACTACGTTACCCACCTTGATGCCCTTCTGCTTGCCTCTGCCGAAGACCTCGACTCTGGTCAAAGCGGTAAAGCCGCCGGATTCCAGGCTGTCTGCCACCTTGTCCACGGCCTCAGGCCGGATGACGGCTCGAATCATCTTCATTCTACAACACCCCATTCCATCATGACAGCCTCCAGCTCCTCGTACTCCATGGGCTTGGGAATCACGAACATCTCATTCTCGTCCACCGCCTTGGCCAGGGCCAGGTAGGCTTTGGCCTGATTGGAGTCAGGAGCGAATTGGATTACCGTCTGCTTATGGATCTCGGATTGATGGACCACATTGTCTCGGGGGATGAACTGAATCATTTGGCTGCCCAGCTTCTGGGCGAAGTGGGATACCAGCTCCTTTTCCCGGTCAACGTTTCTGGAGTTGCAGATGATGCCGCCAAGGCGCGTTCCGCCGGATTCGGCGAACTTCTGGATGCCCTTGCAGATGTTGTTGGCTGCATAGAGAGCCATCATCTCGCCCGAGGCGACGATGTAGATCTCCTGCGCCTTTCCTTCTCGAATGGGCATGGCGAATCCTCCGCAGACCACGTCGCCCAGGACATCGTAGAATACGTAGTCCAGGTCGTCGGTGTAGGCACCCAGGTTTTCCAGCAGTCCGATGGAGGTGATGATGCCTCTGCCAGCGCAGCCTACGCCGGGCTCGGGGCCGCCGGATTCAACGCATTTGATGCCGCCAAAGCCCACCTTCAGGACATCATCCAATTGCACCTCACCCTCTTTTCTCAGCGTGTCCAGGACCGAGGGTTGCTTCTTGCCGTTCATCAGGAATTTCACAGAATCTGCTTTCGGATCGCATCCTATCTGCATGATCTTCTTGCCCATAGTGGACAGAGCTGCAGTGAGATTCTGGGTGGTGGTCGACTTGCCAATGCCGCCTTTACCGTAGATGGCTACTTGCCTCATGTTTCACCTTGATTTTATTTAATATTTAATATTTATTTCTGGGGAGCTGCTGATTTTTCGCACTGGCTCCGCAGTCATGCTGGATGAGTTGGGGAGAGGCCCAACTCATCGGAATCTGGCCCTTGAAAGGAGTGTCCGCACGTGTCTGTGGTAGTCTTCGACCTCTCACCTCTAAGACTGCGGTGCGATCGAGGATATAAGGAATTATTTGAGAAGATGGCGGCGGATGTCGGAATATTGAGGAGGGATTGTGAAAAGGTATGAGAAGAGATGAACGAGGGGCGATATGGAGAAGGTGGCGCACTTTCATAGTCCAATTAATAAGATAACTGCCGCAGTGTAATTTTTAAGATAGGATCACCGAAACGTTTTTTTGCCTAAATACCTAAAACCGCAGTATGTGGTGATGCGTGATGTCTTCAAATCAGCTTACATAAGATTATATGTACTAGAATTATATCATGCGTGACGAGTAAAATATATGGAGGCGATAAACATGAGGATTAAAAAAATCAATGTCCAGGGCCTTTTTGGCATATTTGATCATAATGTACCGCTTAATTTAGCGGATCGGTTAACGATTATTCATGGACCCAATGGATTCGGGAAAACCATCTTACTCTCAATGATAAATTCACTCTTCAATACAGACTATGCATCTCTGCGGCGCACACCATTTAGAAAATTATCAATACATTTTGATGATGGTGGTCTGCTTCAAGTGAATAAATCATTCCAGCCGGACTTATTTGGAAAGCCGATTTATAAGGAAGAAAATGACATATCTTTGGTATATTCAAATGCTAATAATAAGTTTAAACCCTATCTTATCGAACCAGTGAAGCTTTCAGCGTTTCCATCTGAAATTCGCGATTTTTTATCAAATGAGATTCCTGGATTAGATAAAATCGACTCAGACACCTGGATTTATTATCCATCTGGTGAAAAATTATCCTTGGAGGCAATTATTTATCGGTTTAAAGATAAATTTCCACCAGGCTTAATTAAAATAGATGATGAACCGCAATGGTTGAAAAATATAAAACAATCAATCCAAGTGCGTTTTATTGAGACTCAAAGACTATTCGCCTTTTATGATCTGCGTAGAAAGCGAAGATATAATAGGCGTTCTTTCCTCATACGCTCTGTACTCAATTATTCAGAAGAACTTGCGTATTTAATTCAAATGAAGCTGGCCATTTATGCAGAATTATCTCAATCCCTAGACAGAACCTTTCCGATAAGACTGATAAAAGGGGATGAATCTGCTAAATTAAATTCCGATGAACTCAAGATCAAGTTAAACGAGCTGGAAAAAAAGCGCTCTAAATTAAGATCCGTTGGATTATTGGATAAGAATGAAGAAATAAGCTTCGAAAACGTTAAAAATTTAGAGGAACATAACGCGAGCGCTCTTTCGATTTATGTAAATGATGTTGAAACCAAGCTAAGTGTTTTTGAGGATCTTACAAATAAAATTGATTTGTTGGCAAACATCATCAATAAAAAATTCCTCTATAAGGTTATGTCAATCAGTAAGATGGATGGATTTATATTTGAAGCAAACGGTGAAAAATTATCCCCATCTAGTCTATCCTCTGGAGAACAGCATGAATTGGTGATGCTATATGAATTACTATTTAAATTGCCCCCCAATTCTTTGGTCCTTATCGATGAACCTGAGCTATCGTTGCATGTTTTTTGGCAACAGCAATTCCTTAAAGACTTGCAGAGAATATCCAAAATATCCACATTTGATGCGATTATTGCTACTCATTCACCTCAAATAATTCACGATAGATGGGATTTAACCGTGGAATTGAAGGGGCCAAATAATGCTGGAATTCCAAACCGCTGATGAAGTTGCCAATTATATACGCATGATGCGTAGTTCATATGATGGGACAATAATAATTGTGGAAGGGAAGACAGACGTTCTAATTTATAGAAGACTGCTTAATGGAGAATCATGTACAACAATACCAGCGAACAATAAAGAAAATGCAATTGATGCCCTAGATATTATTGAACAAGGAAGCTACGATGGAGTCCTTGCCATAGTTGATTCCGATTTTTGGAGAATCGATGGCAATTATCCCGGAAAAGAGAATCTTTTCGCAACAGATACTCATGATCTTGAGTCATTAATTCTTTCATCAAACGCTTTGGAAAAAGTCCTAGCTGAATATGCAGATGAAGAGCAAATTGGTGAGTTCGATAAATCAATCAGACAGATGCTATTGGAGAATGCTTTACCTATTGGGCTTATAAGGTGGATTTCACTACCACATAAAAAAAATCTATGCATTAATTTTAAAGATATGCGCTTCTCTGAATTTATCGACCGTTGCACTTTCAAGGTAGACATTGATCTATTAGTAGGACAAATAAGGACCTGCTTGCCAGAAGCACATATTGATGAGCGAGTTTCAAGGCATGATATTTTAGCCTTAATGAGACAAGAAAATGATCTCTGGCAGATATGTTGTGGCCATGATTTGGTCAAAATATTATTGTTTGGCTTAAGAAACATTTTTGGAAATTATGCAGGACGCAATATAAATTTGGAGCGATTATAGTCCTCAGCAAAACAATCTATAACCTCTATTTAGCAAAAACTTCTCTATCCATGCCTTACCATAGCTCAGTGAGATAGAAAATTTATCCCAGG
>Ga0209098_1000340_pt1 | contig 52796 bp, 42 predicted proteins | sample AD_JPNHW1_MetaG_FD_184429 | JGI IMG/M metagenome (GOLD analysis project Ga0209098, IMG submission 184429) | Active sludge microbial communities of municipal wastewater-treating anaerobic digesters from Japan - AD_JPNHW1_MetaG (SPAdes) (version 2) | ecosystem: Engineered > Bioreactor > Anaerobic...
GGAGCAGAATCCGGTTAATGATCTCGTAAAGGGTATCGATATTGCTCCAGTCTACGCCACCCAGCAGAGCTATTGACGAGACGAAAAACACCGCCATTCCGGCCAGGAGCGAAAATGCAAGAATGCGTTCAGTCCACATGGTAAGGCGATGCAATAATTCTGAGATACTGCCAACTTGCGGCATATACAGCCTTCCTGAAAATTTCTACAGAGCGCTGATCCGTTTTTTTATTATACTTTTGTCGAAAAATAGCGTTTTTTGCAGGTTTTGTCAAACATGAAAAACTGTGAATCTCGCTTTTTCTGTAAGCAAAGTAAGCCTTTAACGTCATCTGATAGATTGACCTTGCTTTATCTACGAGAAGATTGTATATTCTTAAGACAACTAAGGGTTCGGAAGATTTCTTCCGAAGGGTTCTCCAGATGGTCGGGCCGCCGTCTTTTCAAATCTTTTTTTGAAAAGGTGGTATTTTTATGACCCGCGAAAACGAAAATCAGAACGAAAACCAGAATCAAAACTACAATCAGAACGAAAGCCCGGGGCATAACCAGGATCAGAATTCCCAGTTTGGCGATGACGTTAAAGCCAAGTTTATTTTCTTTTTTGTTGCCATAGGCGCACTGGTTGTTGTGAAAGTTCTTGGTATTTTTTAAGCTTGCACTGACGATGGTTTTCGCGATCAGGGCCGGTAGATTTTCAGGCCAACGCTGAATAACTGCTTTAATTCAGGGCCGAAACTGTTATCTGCCATGTGAATTATGATGTTGGGCAGTGGCTCGTGCTTGCCGTTAAAAAAACGCTCGGCTTCAAGCATGGCAAGATGTGATTTTTCGCCTTCTTTGGGCATGACGAACTGCAAGCGTCGCAGGCCGAAATTACCTGCTTTCAGATATTCGACTACTTCATAAAAGCGACTGGTAGGGATGATCATGCAGCAACGCCCACCATAAGGCAGCATGTAGGTCGCGGCTTCAACAAAGTCTTTAATGGTACCGTTCATTTCATGTCTGGCCATCGCTCTTCCGGGGCGGGTTGGCAGGCGGCCGCTCCCCATCTGGAAGTATGGCGGGTTCGATACCACCAGATCAAATGATTCTGGCAGTATGCGGGCGGGTATATCTCTCACATCCATGAGCGAAAAACTGACATCGTTGAATTGCCCGTTCAGTTGAAGGTTGCGGTTTGCCAGATCGATGAATTCTTCTTGAAGTTCAAAACCGGTTAACGCCAGGGCTGGGTTGCGATATTTGATGAGAAAAGCGAGAATGCCGCTGCCAGAACCGAGATCGGCCGCTGAGTTCATGTCGGGTCTGAATTTGACGAAATTAGCCAGCAGCAGTGTGTCGATGGCAAAGGCAGTGCCGTCGATTTTCTGAATGAGGCTTAGGGGCGTTCCGGGTATGGTGTCGAGGCGTTCGTCGGTGTCGATAAAAGGTTGATTCATGGCGTTGCCAAGGTTATAACAACCGCGAAATTTCTGCAACCAGGTATCTCAGGGCACGAAGAATCGTTGCATCGCCAGGGTTAATCAAAATTCAAGGTTGGCTGAGAGCGCGGTGCGGCGATCTTCGCGGTCGCCCGGGCGCTGACCGATTTCTTCGCCATACGTGGCGGCCTGAATCTTTACATCGTGCCAGGCAAAAGCTAACCCGCCGGTCGGGTAACCACCGCGCAGCCCGGCGAGCAGATGAAGGTGGCGAGACAGCCGAATCTGCATGCCAAGCCTCAGTTTCGCTAGTCCGGTGGGGTCTTCACCTGTTTCCCAGTAATCCGCGGCCAGCAGGAGTTTCTCATTGCGTTCGGCTGGCCCGGTCAGTGGTTTTAGAGATACCCCGACTGCGAACTGTCGTTTGAGACTGCCGGCTTCTTCAGAGAAGTCCGAGCCGAGAAGATTGGCTGCGAATATGCCAAAGGTTGTCTGCCACGGATTATTGAGCTGCCAGAGCGCACCGAGATCAAAATCCATGGCCACACCCGTTCGTTCAGTGTCTTTGAGTGCATCAGGGGTCAGCGCGGCAAAGTCACGGGCATAGAACTCGTGGTCAGCGGTTTTGCGGCTGGCAATCTTGAGAGTGCCGCCCCACCAACCGGTGGCACGGTCTTTGAAAAGAATTTGTGATTCATTATAGCCCCGGGCAAACGAACCTGAGAAGACGGTATCCTTATCAACCCGCGATTTAACGAGAGGGCTGGAAGGATTTTCCACCGAAAAATTTTCTGATTCGCGGTAGAGTGCTGCGACGCCGAAACCGGTGCCGCCAAGATAATAGGCCATGGTAGACCATGACTGATAACCGGTCTGCCCCATGGCGCTCATCAGATTGTTGAAATTGGTCGAACGCGTCGCTGCGGTGTCTGCGTCGGTGAGTCGGTCGATGCGGTCGTTCAGGTTGTCGTAGTCTTCGCTGCGATCAACGGTAGCGCTGATCATAGAATAGGCGCTGGTGGTGCGTTTGCCCAGCCCGGCCGGGTTGCAGAACAATGCCTGCTGGTCATCGGCAATAGCCACTGATGTGCCCCCCATGCCGAGCGAACGACTGGTTTCGTATGTGAGCGGCCGGTCAGCAGCCAGAATCTGCCCGGCAGTCATGCCAAACAGCAGAATGCCGCACAGCGAACTCATCGCCCTGCATGACCATGAATGACTGATTTTTGATTGCCGGGCGACTGCTGGTATTGCGCTGTTAGTGTGAGGTTGCTGCATCAATTTGCTCCGTCAAGAGCCATAAGCAAGGTTTTGAATTCACCTGTGGAATTGTTGAACCAGGCATTGGCGGTTTTCAGTTGGATTGCGAAATCGCCGACTGCGGTAATGGTGCTGCGGTTTGCCGGTGTGTAAATGCCGGTATGACTGACGCCCTGAAGCGGCGAAAGCGTGATCCAGGTGCTGCCTCGGCCGTCAAAAGCGCGGGTAAGCTCAATAAAAGCTTTTTCAAGTGACCGTGCCGAGCTGACGACACTCAACCGTTGATAAAGAGTGGGCCAGTCGGCGTTAGCGTTATCATTGGTGTCGAAATCGATCTGATCGGGGGCGTCTAACTTGTGATTCAGGTTGGTGTCGTATTTCTGTAACAGGGTTGCCGCTGCTGAAAGTGATGCCATTAGAGATCTGAAAAGCAGATCGTCATGCCCGGGGTCGGTAAGCAGGTTCATATCGTCGATTGCCTGGTCGAGCAATTCAAGATTTTTGATCAGCCTGGCGGCTGAAAAAATCACTGCCGACGAATCACCGGGTGTGGCTGCATTCTGCAGGCGATCCAGAACCGAAAACATGTTGAAACCGGCCAGCCCTGCCCGCGCTGATGCACGGCCACGATAAGCACTGTCGCTACCGCTTCCTTCGCTCAACGCACGCTCAAACAAGGCGAGGGCATTGCTGAAATCAGCGGCAGCAAGCTTGAGATTGCCCTCGTCAACCAGAGACTGGCTGTCGCGTGCATCAAGTTCCTGGTCAAATGCCTCGAATGCGTTGCACCCGGTGACAAATAAACTGCAGATCAGCACCACTGCCAGAACAAAATTTCGCGAAATCATGGTGGCTCCGGAATAATTGAATTTCCTGCCTTTAATCGGCAGACTTCGCGCTATTTTGAATTTTTTCGCAAAAAAAAGTTGGTTATGTTATAAATAGCCTTCCAACAAATACTATCAAGGTGCTGCTGGCCGCTGAATATGGCAAAAAGTAATGCTGATGCTTCAAGAATCGCCATGAATGGGCTGATCGTTGATCAGCTTCGCTTCATGCATCGCGGGCCATACAGCTTTGGAATTCCCTCTTCCTCTGTTTTTGGCCTCAGTGGCAGTTCTGGTTCTGGCAAAACCTTGATGCTGCGTGCTATGAGTGACCTTGACCCGTATACTGGCCGCATCAGCCTTAATGGAATCGATTGCCAGAGTCTCAGCGGCCCGGAATGGCGTCAGAAGGTAGCATGGTTGCCGGCAGAAAGTCTCTGGTGGCACGAGACGGTCGGGGCGCACTTCTGGAAAAGACCCTCACTTGAATGGTTTAACGAACTTGGTTTCGGCGAAGAGGTCACACAATGGGAAATCAGCCGCCTGTCTACTGGTGAAAAGCAACGTCTGGCAATTCTGCGCCTGCTGCAGCATCACCCAGCCGCTCTGCTGCTTGACGAACCGACTGCCAGTCTTGATAAAAACAATATTGCAGTGGTTGAAAAATTTATTTTGAAATATTTAAGCGACTGCCAGGGCCTGGCAGTCTGGGTCAGCCATGACTCAGGCCAACTTGATCGTGTGGCCGCCTGTCATTACGCCATGCAGCTTGACGGAAGCCTGAGGCAGTTGCGATGAATGTCATTCCATTGGGAGCCTTCGAACTTTCACTGGCCTCTTTGCTGGTATTGCTGCTTGCATGGCTGAGTTTCCGCACCCGCCTTGAAATCGAAAAACCACTGCTGATCGCGGCATTACGCACCACCGTGCAACTGTCGCTGATCGGCGTCGTTCTCAATACCGTATTTGCATCGGTTAACTTCTGGCTGGTCATGCTTGTCTGGGTAGTGATGCTTACCGCGGCCGGCTACGAAGTAATGGCAAGGCAGAAAGTCAGAGTTAAAGGCCCAGGGCGCTTTTTCATCGGCGCAAGTTCAATGCTGGTTTCATCTTTTTCAATTATGGTGCTGATTCTGGCTCTGGTTATCAAAGTAGAGCCTTGGTACAGCCCGCGCTACGCTATTCCAATTCTTGGAATGCTGCTTGGCAACACCATGAATGGGATCGCTCTGGCGATGAATACTTTCTCAAGCCTTGCCTGGAACCGGCGGGCTATGATCGAACAACGCCTGGCCCTGGGCCAGACTGCTATTGCCGCGGTTGAAGATATCTGGCGCGAAAGCGTGCGCACCGGTTTGATACCGATTATCAATTCAATGGCAGCTGCCGGTCTGGTGAGTCTGCCGGGCATGATGACCGGCCAGATTCTCGCGGGCAACACAGCGACCGACGCGGTGCGCTATCAGATACTTATCATGTTTATGATTTCGTCAGGAACTGGTTTTGGTGTTATACTGAGTCTATGGCTGATGCGCCGCCGGATGTTTGACGGTCGCAGTAGATTGCGCATGCGCGACAGTTTTCATGTGAGCTGAGCCGGCGCGTAATTGTAACTGGAGATTTAACTATGAAGGCTGGTTTTGTTCAATTTACCCCCGAATTATGCAATCTCGATGTCACACTTCGCAGACTCGAAAAACTTCTGAATGAAGCACCACCCGCTGATCTTCTTGTTCTACCCGAGCTTTGCAATACCGGCTATAATTTTTTGACCCGTATTGATGCCTACGCGGTTTCTGAGGAAACCGGCAAAAGCCGCTTTATTGATTTCCTTGCCGATTACTGCCAGATGAAAAACATGTATATCGTCTCGGGCTTCTGTGAACGCGAGGGTTTCAAGATGTTCAACTCGGCGATTCTCGTAGGTCCAGAAGGTCTGGTCGGCAAATACCGCAAAATCCACCTTTTTAACAACGAAAAAGATATTTTTTCGGCAGGCGATGTCGGTCTGCCGGTTTTTAAAACCCCGATTGGCAACATTGCGATGCTTGTCTGCTTTGACTGGATGTTTCCGGAAGTCTGGCGAATTCTCGCCCTCAAGGGCGCTGATGTGATCTGCCATTCATCGGCTCTGGTTCTGCCGGGTTTCGCGCAGCGATCAGTTCCGATACATGCTTTGATTAACCATGTTTATGTGATTACCGCCAATCGAACCGGCACTGAACATGGTCTGACCTTTACCGGCATGTCAACGGTCGCCAGCCCAAAGGGTGAAATAATCTATCAGGCTTCTGCTGCTGATGATGAAAGCCGTGCTTTTGATTTCGACCTCAATCTGGTTCATCACGCCGCGTAACCACATATTTGCAGATCGTCGCCCCGAACTCTACGAAGAGCTTCTGCACCTATAAATCATGGCCTGATTTGTTTGTCACTAAATCAATATCCTTTTCTCGTGACTTTCTGGTAAGATATAGTCAGTAACTAAACAGGAGGAACGCCTTGAAAAAAGTATTATTGTCCGTATTGGTTATGTTCATGTTCTGCTTCGGTATCGTGGTTCCCGGTTGCTCGCAGAGTGTCGGTTCGCCGGCTCCTGAAGTCAGCGCCACCACCTGGATCAACTCACCTGGTTTTAAAATTGCCGATCACAAAGATTCAATCGTTATTGTCGAATTCTGGGCTACCTGGTGCCCGCCTTGCCGACAGTCGATTCCCCATCTGAAAAAACTTAATGAAACCTACAAGGATCGCGGCGTGGTTCTGGTTTCGCTGACTGATGAACCTGCTGAAACTATCAATGAATTCAACAAAAAAGCCGGCATGGACTGGACAATCGGCGCTGGCAGTTCAAGTGGCCGTGACTACGGCGTTAAAGGAATTCCATCGGCCTTTATTGTTGTTGACGGAAAAATCGTCTGGAATGACCACCCGATGAATGGTCTCGACGAAGAAATCAAAAAGCTGCTTGGCGAACGCGAAGCCAAAGCCCCTCAGACTGCTCCGGCAGCAACGGTTGCTCCGTCCGCAGTCGTTGAGACTCCAGTTGTAAATGAAGCTCCAGCGACTGCCGTTGCCGCACCCGTTGTTGAAACACCAGCGGCGCCGGCAGCAGTAGAACCTCCCGCGACTGCACCAGCCGACGAAACGTCTGCACAACCGGTACCGCCGCTGGGGGAGTAATGAAAGCAGCAGAATTGCAAAGCGGCGATCTCGCACCAGAATTTGAACTGCTCGATCAGGACGGAAAACAGCATTCCCTCAAGGAATATGCTGGTCGCAAGGTGCTGCTTTACTTCTATCCGATGGCATCGACTCCTGGCTGCACCAAACAGGCATGCAGTCTGCGTGATGCTTTTGCTGATCTGAAGGCCCTCAATGTGGTAGTTCTTGGTGTCAGCCCCGATCAACCGCCTGCTTTAAAAAAGTTTGCGGCGAAATATTCGCTTAATTTCGTTCTGCTTTCAGATCCAGATAATAAAATTGCCGAGGCTTATCGGGTACTCGGTGAAAAGACCTTGTTCAGCCTTGTTGTGGGGCGCATAATCAGATCATCTTTTCTGATCGATGAATCAGGAAAGGTTCTCAAGACCTGGTATAAAGTGAAGCCCGATGAAACGGCGCCACAAGCGCTCGAGTTTGTTAAGACTCTTCGTTGACCTCAGGCGGGGCTCTCTTCTCAGAGGGCCCCCTTTTCTTTGCCAGGGTATTGACTCCGCGCGGGGGTCTGCCGATATTAGGTATGAAGTATTATCAGAGCGAGAGCAGCAATGAAAAAACAGGAAATTGAATTCAAGGTCCTCGATATCATCGATCGCCTCGAAAAAGGTCAGCTGATCGAAGACGACACTGTTGAACTGAAAACCGAATGGCCCCGTGACCATTTCAGGGCAGCGCGACGCATTGCGGCCCACGCTAACTCGGCCCGCGGTGAACCTGTAATGTGGTTGATCGGTATAGACGAAAAGAAAGGTGTGGTCGGCGCTGACTTTGAAGAGCTTTCCATCTGGTTCGCCAAGGTTAGATCACGATTTGACCAGCTCATGGCACCAAATCTCATCAGCCTGTCGATTCCTTATGACGGAAAAACCGTCGTAGCACTGGTATTTGAGACCGAGCGTGCTCCATACGTTATCCGTATTCCCGACAGCACGGGCATTATTACTCACGAAGTGCCCTGGCGGGAGGCCAATTCAACCCGTTCGGCCCGTCGCTCTGACCTGATCAAGCTTCTCTACCCCATTCAGAAAAAGCCGGACCTTGAAATTCTCGATGGCCGAATCGAGTTGCAACGCGCTATTGCCGGCATGAGCCAGGCCGCGGCCTATCAATGGACTCTCAGCATGAAAATCTACGTGGTTACCTACTCAGCCGAAACCGTGGTAATACCTTTTCATCGCTGTGAAGTGCTGTTCAGGCCGCAGGGCCGGCCCGATGAAAAGCGTTTTGAAAACTTGCGCATCAGCCCGCCAACTTCATACTCCAGCCGTGGACTCAAGGAAAAAACCCAGTCGCTGACCGTCAACAGCACAGACCATGAGGTGCTCATCGAGACTGCCGGTATGGCATTTTTGACTGCCGAATGTTTTGCTGACGAAAAACCTGGCCCGAAACTCTTCGATACAATTGAAGTTAAGGGCTGGCTTCGCTCACATCATGCAGAAGACCCGGTCAGCTTTGAAGCAATTTTTGAGCTGGTTTCGCCTTCGCAGCATAAAGAAATTTCTGAGCGGACACTCGGCGAATGGCGATTCACGCGCAAGGACCCGGAGTCAGAAGCCTGAATTGCCGCCGACCGGCTTTATTTGATACCCAGTTCCCTTTGGTCAAGCACTTCGTCCCATTTGCTGTCGCGTGAAATATCGAGGGCCTTGTAAAAAGCGCGGTATTTCTGGTAATCAGCTTTTTCGGGCCAGGTAATGCTGATGATGCCGTTTTGGGTGCATCGTGCGGCGACGGTGGCGTCAATCAGTTCTTTGCCCATCTGTTTGATGACGGCTTTGTTGCTGGCGCCATTTAGATCAGAGTTCTCATTGTAGAAGGCTTCGCCGACCTTGATGAGATTCCAGTAGTTGGTTCCCTTGCCGAAAGCCGCCTGGCCGCGCAAAGCAAAGTTTTTGCCAGTTTCGTTCATGGCGTTGAGCAACTGCATTGCCAGCTGGTTAATCGCAAAAACCACCTGGGCGGCCTGAGCCGGTTTCCAGGCGCCGATCTGGCTGTTATTAAGTCTTTCGGCCATGTCAATTGCGAAGGCTTCAGGGCTGATAACCGTGTTTTTTGCCATCAGGCGGGCCATCGCCTCGTAATTGAAGCCGTTTATCGGAGTGGTTTCAGGGCTGCCTACCATGTAATCGCAGGCATCACGCAGCTGATAAAGAACTTCGATACTGCCAGGCATGCAGGCATCAAAGCCAACGACGTCGAATTTGCCTTCTTTTTTGCAGCGGCTGTTAAAGGCTTTGAGAACTTCGGCGACTTCGAAAATCGTAAGAGCGTCGTGATCAGTGTGGTCGTAAGCTACGAAACGACCGGGGCGGCGATCAGGGTTAAAGACGACTTTGCCAGGCTCGCTGCTGCTGACCGAACCATCGCCCCACCAGGTGAAGACACCGCTGCCATGGCTGTTGATGATCAGAGCGTAATGTTTGGCCGGGTATTTGTCAGAGGCCCATTTAAGGCAGTCCCAGAGGGTTTGTGGGGAGCCCATGTTGGTTTCGCCCAGCACGCCTTCATCGACCAATTTGCCCTTATCGATGCGCAAACGGCTGCCACCCTGATAATTAAGTTTCTGCTCGTCAGTTGAACCGGCTGCCAGACCGTCAAGCTGAACGAGGATGGTTTTGTTTTCCCCGGGACCCCAGGTTTTGAGATTGTTCAGATTGCGAAAATTGGCGTTCTCAAGCGTCGTGTCCTTGTCATCGTTAACCATGTAGACGATGACCGTCCAGTCGTTTTCAGCAAGGCAGGCGGCCGGCATCACCAGCAGAAAAAATGCACCCAGCAGCAGCAAACTGAAATTTCTCATAAACTGACCTCCGACGCAAATATAGAGATAACTTCTTATTCTCTCACAATTAACAGGCCGCTGCATCTTCAAAATTTGGGGGCTGGCGACTCGATGATTTTAATGTATAATGGCCAACGGTCAACAAACATGTCACAGGAAAACAATTTGCCGGCGAAATGGCACCAGATACTCGAAGAGTCTCTGGCCTCAGAAAATATTGAAGAGCGCACTTTTGCGCTTGATTTTCTCAGTCAGCAGAGTTCGCTTGGCCTTGAAACCGCACGCAATCTCATGCCGAAAATCACCGCGGCAGTGGTTCACCCCGATACCCGGGTGCGCTATTTCGCACGCCGCGCCCGCAATCACCTGCTCGATTCGTTTCCCGAAATCGAAACCGGGCGCAGTGAAGAACCTTTTAAGCTTGAACTCAAAGAAGGCCAGCAGCTTTCTGCCCAGGAAATTTTGCTGCACAAAATGCGCCTTGGGAGCCGATATGTAGTTTTTGAAGCCATGGATCGTCTTACCGAAAGCGGTGATACGGCATTGGCAGGGCCGTTGATTGCCTATCTTAAGAACGAAAAAGATGAATACAAGGTTTCGTATCTTCTGCGGCTGCTCGGTCGCATCGATGATCCTCGCATTCCTGAAACCCTGCTCACTTACCTTGATCACGAAGATTCACGGGTTATCGCCAATACTCTTGAGGCTTTGTGCGAGTTCGAACGACCTGATTTTGCCGAGCGGTTCGCCGAATTTGCCACCTCGTCAGACAATCGTATCCGGGCTAACGCGATTCTCGGCCTGCATCGTTATTCGCCAGCCCTCGCTGAGCAGCATATTTCTGAAATGATCCACAGTGGCAATATCGCGCTCCAGGACTCAGGAGTATTTCTGCTGCGCACCATCAGACCGGCCAATCTGCCTGAATTGCTCGAGATTGCCAATCACTCGCGCTATGCAACCGTGCGCCTCAAAGCTCTCGACATTGCCCCCCCTTCTGAAGAAGAGACGAAACACGCTGAAATGCTGTTACACGAAGATGTAGAACGACCCGATCACCGGCGTGATCTCATGTTGCTCGTCGGGTTTCTGGCTACCGCGGTCGCGATTCTCTTTGTCGGCGATGAATCGAATAAGAAACTTCTGTCGTTCCTGTTTCTGGGGTTGGCCCTGGTTACGATGCTGATGCCCGACAAGGCTCGCACCAGTATTCAAAAAACTTCATTGTCGATGGGTTTCATAAGTTCAATGGCCTGGGGAAACACCCGTCTTATGGTCTTGCCAGCGCTTATGGGCCTGTGGCTTACCTGGAACGCCGGGCAGCTGAACCGGCGCGGCAAACCAGAAAAGGCCAGACCCGCCCATATTATCGCCTGGTTCTTTGCCGTGGGGGCTATCATGGTTACCCAGTTGCTTCAGGGCAATGGCCCGGCGGTTTATGAACTTGCCGGAACCATAGCCGGTTCAACCCCGCCTGACCCTTCGGTTGCCGACATCATTGCCCGGCAGAAAAGTTTTGAAATTACTGTTTTTTCTTTTATTGCCATGATGACTATCGGTATAATGACCTTCGAATCCTGGTTCCCGGCGGGTCGAGACGCCGTGCCTGACCCGCAGCCACGCTCCCCGCAGAAAAAGCTGATCATCGCCACGATTCTTTTTCTGGCGGTCATAGTTTTAATCAACGTTTTTCACACCATCGGCGTCAGCTTGCAGCTCAAACTGAGCGGCTTTGGCGATTCCATGGGCGTTCTAAAAAGGATGCTGCGCTGATCTGACCCCGCCTGTACCCGTTGCCTGCTACATAAATGGCAGCATGCATCACAAAAAAAAGCAGCCTCGCGGCGTTTGGCCGGGAAGCTGCCTGTTGTGAGCGTTTTGGTTGGTTATTCTTTGCGGCTGTCGAGCAGCTTCAGAATTTCATTACACATTTTTTCGGAATGATTCTTGATCTGTTCGGCTTCAGCGGTTACCCGACCAACAAAATCGTTGTCTTTAATTCCGGTCATGTTGATCATGACATTCTGGTAAGCCCCCCAGATGCCGACCTCAAGTGAACGTGCGCCGACCTGCATGTCTGATTTTGATGCGATATTACCGCATCTCGCGGCTTCGAGCATCATTTCCCAGGCGGCGTTGCCTATTTTCATGGTGGCCAGTGGCACTTCGATGGCTTTTTTCAGACCGGCCTGCATCTGTGCGAATCTGAGGTCTTTTTCGGCTTCGGTCGATTGCGGCAGGCGCATTGCCTCAACGTAATCGTTAAAAGCGTTAGTATCGGCATCAATCATCGGTATAAGTTTCATGGTTGTGCCGTGCAGAACCGGGATGATCTCACGAAGCCTGCTTTCAAGATGTTCAAACTTCCTTACTCCGTAGGTGAGCTTGGCGACCATGGCGCCGAGACCGCTGCCGATGGCCGCGATGGCTGCTGAAGCACTGCCGCCGCCTGGCGCCGAAGTGCGGGCGTTGATTGCCTCGATGAACTTACGGGTGCTCAGATTGGCAAGCGGTTCGTTGGGTTCATCTCTGATGAGATACTCAATGATGCGCTCACGTGGCTTGAACTGAGAAACGGCGCTAAGACCCATGCGATCGATAACTAGCTTGATCTTCTGGTCTTCATCGAGAATAAAAAGATTTTCACGGGCGATGTAAAAATCGGCGGCCTTGAGCATTGCTTCAAGGGGAATGAGCCCGACGAGTTCGGAGCCGGCAATGCCGACGTTGATTTTGGCTGCTTCTTCTTTGACTGCTTCGTAAACTTCGTGCGGAGCGGTGACATGGTAGTTGTTGAGGTTGAAGGAGCACTGCGCCATGTTGTACTCATCGACATACCAGCCCAGGCCCTTCAGTTCTTTGAAACGCCCGGGTTCAGCTGGGCTGCGCCCTGCTTCGCGCAGGTCGAGAGCAATGCGGTGTGCCTGGTTGGTAGTGCCGAGTATGTTGACGTTGTAGGCAACCAGAAAGAGTCGGGCGCCGGTTACCGTTGCCCCCCAGGTTGGCACGAACTCTACGGGGCCGTAGTCTGGCTTCCAGTCGGGGTGGGAAATTTTTTCGGCGAGACCCTCGTATTCACCTTTGCGGATCTGAGGCAGTTTTTTGCGGTATTCGCGGGTCTGAGAATGCTCATAAAGAAAGAAAGGCACTTTCAGCTCGGCGGCAGCACGCTCAGCGAATCGTTTTGAGATTTCGACGCATTCTTCCATGCTGACATTGGCGACTGGCACGAACGGGCAGACGTCGAGGGCGCCCATTCGCGGGTGCTCGCCTTTCTGGGTGCGCATGTCGATTTTTTCTTTGGCAACGCGGGCGGCTGCCAGAGCGCCTTCAATGATGGCATCCGGGTCACCGACAAATGTGTAAACTGTGCGGTTGGTTGATTTGCCAGGGTCAACATCAAGCAGCGTAACGCCTTTGACACTTCTGATCGCATCAGAAATCGCATCGATAACCTTCTGGTCCCTGCCTTCGGAAAAATTCGGCACACATTCGACGATTTTTTTCATACTCTTTCCTTTGCTGATGTTTGAGCTGGTTGCTGCTGTTTCGCCATCGCTACCAGCCTGTTTCTGAATTCCGGTCGATAACAATTAAACGACCGGCCGCATTTGCTGTTAAAGGCTTTTATAGCCTATTCAATAGACTTTGTAAAGCATCAGCGTAGCAAAAACAGATGCCCGTCGATTACCCAAACAGCTGCGGGTTGATTTGCCAGATCGACCAGTTCAGTATTGATGCAAAGCTCACCCAAAGAAGATAGGGTATGAGCAAGGCCCCGGCCAGTGGGCTGATGCGCCAGAAAGAGACCATGGTCGCGACGATCAAAGCCCACAGCAGCAAGATGTCGGCGAAAGAGACCGCGCCAAGCTGCCAGCCAAAAAATAACCAGCTCCAGAGCGCGTTAAATGTGAGTTGCACCAGAAATAGCGATAGTGCGGGCCTGGCAGCGCGAAAGCCGCCATTCCGCCAGATCAGCCAGGCCGAAATTGCCATCAGAAAATAAAGAACCGACCATACCGGCCCAAAAACCCACCCGGGAGGGGCCCAGTCGGGGCGCTGCATCTGTTGATAAAGCGGCCCGGCGTTGATTGAAGCAGCACCACCAATGCCAGCAGCGCAAAAACTAACGATCAGCCAGCCGGCCAGACCTGAAATTTGTTGTGGTTTAGTGAAAATGCTCATTGTTGCCACCTTCTATGAATTTTAAACCTGAATAATTGCATAAGGCGATTATTGACAACTGCAATATTAAAGCGGATTTTGTTGATTACGCCAGTGTGCATCTGTGTTAATCAGTGGCAGAAAATTTGAACAGGCCGAAAGACAGGTTCAAGTTTATTTATGCAGGACTCAATAAATCCATACTATCCTAACATTCAGTTGCTCAAAAGAGACATAAGTTGTTTTTATTGGTAACAGCAAAAGTATTGATAACTGCAAAATGAAAAAGTAACACGGCAGATAGGCGGCGCCAGCCTTCAAACCGACATTTATCTTAAAGACTCAATAAAGCAGATTTTCCTGCCTGTTGAGAAGAATGCCACAGGCACCGGCGGAAAACGGGCTTCATTTTTTATCGGGCCAGCTCAATCGCTTTGGAGGCTTCTTTTTTAACGACCAGGCTTTTCAATGAGATCATGCCAGTATTTTTTTGGAATGCATTTTTGTTGCAGGGCCAGGTTCAGGCGTTCGCGCACCGCAATGCTGTCAAAAAAGCATTGCCACAATTGTTGAGTTGCGTCTTCTTCTGGCGAATCAACCGGCAGATCGGTCGCCGCACGTTCGATGATTGTCCAGGTGCGGCGGTCATAAATCGCAGCGATGGCACGCCGCCGGTCGTGAATTATCCATTGCTGGTCAGAAAAACGTTTGACAAAAAACGGTGCCAGAATCGGCAGAATGAAGTTGTCAGAAGCAATCGAGGCGTAATAAAGATCGGCGCCGATACTGCGAAAACGCAAGAGACCCATGAATCGATGTCGTTCAAAGGTGACCCTGCGTGCGAGGCGCTGAATGAGCCGCACCCGGTCGTCGGCCATAAAAGAATCGACACCGCCGCGTTTTTCGATTGCCAGCAGCAGGTAGCGGGCAATTGCCTGTTCAATGCCCGGTGATTCAGAGAGAAAGGCATGCCAGGCATTCAGCCAGGTTTCGTTGCCAACCCCGGGCAATCTGAATGCCTGAGGGTCACGGGCCAGATCAGCCGAAAAACTGCTCAGGGAAGTTGTCTGCTCTTCTTCGGGGGCGAACAGCATTGGTTGCCGGGCATTTTCGCGTTCGATGCCATCGGGCAATTGCCCGCGCTGCAGGTATGGCACCAGAACGCTTATCAGACCGTAAAAAGAACCGTCGTAACGAAGAATATTCATCAGAGCTGCCCCGTAACTGCGGATTTCCAGATTTCGGGCTGAAAGCCTGGCACGTCATTTAAAGATAGCTGAATAGGCTTGATAACCCCAGGCTCGCTGGCAAGCAGACGACGACGCAGCAACTGAGGGTCAAGCCCAAGATCGGTATTCGTAGAACCCGGTGCCAGAAGAAAAAAACGCGCTCTCTTGAGAACAACGCCAAGTTTGATCAGATCAGAGTAGCTGAGCTTGCCGGCCCGGCGTGCTCGAACAATTCGCTGCGCCGAGATCATGCCCAGGCCGGGCACCCGCAACAGCATAGCAAAGTCAGCACGGTTCACATCAACCGGAAACATCTCAGGGTGCCGCAAAGCCCACATGATTTTCGGGTCTAAGTCGCTGTCGAGGCTGGGGGCGCCGTTCTCAAAAAGCTCGGCAACTGAAAAATGGTAAAAACGCAGCAGCCAGTCGGCCTGATAAAGACGATGCTCTCGCAATAACGGCGGTTGCTGAAATTCAGGCAGGCGGCTGTCGTGATTGTATTGAATATAGGCCGAGTAGTAAACGCGTTTGAGCTGCATCTTTTTGTAGAGATTCTCGGAAAGAGTCAAGATCTGGCGGTCGTCTTCGGGGCTGGCACCAATTATTATCTGTGTACTCTGCCCGCCTGGCACAAAAGCTGAGGCTTGGGCAACCGGCTTGCATGGCTGCATCGGGCCTGAAACCGAGGCGTGGGAAGTCAGCAGCGATGGCCCGTTTTTGAGGGGGTGGTGTTCGCGGTGCCAGTCACGAATGCGCGACATGGGCAAGAGAATCTGTTCTTTGGATTTATCGGGAGCCAGCAATTGTAAGCTGCTTTGACTGGGCAGTTCGAGATTTAAACTCATGCGATCAACGAGACTGCCGGCTTCGAAAAGAAGGGCAGGGTCCGCGCCGGGTATCCCTTTCAGGTGAATGTAGCCAGAAAAACGATGAACCTCACGCAGCAGGCGCACTGATCTGATGAGGAGTTCCATGGTGTAGTCGGGGTTGCCGAGTATGCCAGAACTCAGAAACAGACCTTCGATGTAGTTGCGTCGATAAAATGAAATTGTCAGTTCGGCGAGTTCTTCGGGGGTAAAGGAAGCCCGCTCAATGTCGTTGCTGCGCCGATTCATGCAATAAGCGCAATCATAGGCACAATAATTGGTAAACAAAACCTTGAGAAGAGAAATACAGCGCCCGTCGGCTGCCCAGCTGTGGCAGATGCCGCTTGCTGCAACATTGCCAAGGCTGCCTGGGGCGCTTTTGCGTGAACTGCCGCTCGAAGCGCATGAAACATCGTAACGCGCAGCCGCCGATAGTATTCTGAGCTTGGCAAAGATACCGGTCAACCGCTCTGGTTCTTGCTCGGTGCTTCTCGTTGGAGTTGTAATTACATTCGCCATTCGTTCGCCCTTTAATTTGGATTATAGGCGAATAAACGGCGAATGTAAATGCCTGGGCCAATTTTTTTTATTGAATCCTGCATAAATAAACTTGAACCTGTATTTCGGCCTATTCAAATTTTCTGCCGCGGATTAACACGGATGGACACTGGTTTAATCTACAAAATCCGCTGTAATTGTCAATAACCGGGCAAGTTTGCTTCAACTGGCAGGCGATTTGCCCGATTCTTTCGCAGGTATTTGCCCGGTTGTTCTAGGCATAACCTGATAAGTTTGCTATGATTAAAAAATCACCCACATGGAGAGTACCATGATGAAAAGTATAACCGTCAGAACCCCCTGTAATAGTTTATCTTCGAGCCCCTGCAATTTTGCGGCGCTGTTGCTGGTGTTTTTGCTGGTTTGCCAGTTTGAAGCTGTGTTTGCAGCAGCTCCAGCGCGGGCAACAATTAGTGGCAAAGACTGCCCGATTGTTCTGGTGCATGGTTTTATGGGCTGGGGTCGCCCAGAGATGGGTGGTTATCGTTACTGGGGCGGATTTTATGACATTCAAAAGAGATTTTCAGAGAATGGTTTTGAAGCACATACTGCTTCGGTAGGGCCGATTTCTTCGGTTCATGATCGGGCTTGTGAACTTTTCTGGCAGCTTTTTGGCGGCCGGGTCGATTACGGCCAGGAACACGCCAAAAAGTTTGGGCACAAACGCTTCGGAAAAACATACAAGGCCATGCTGCCTGGCTGGAGCGCCGAGAAACCGGTTCATCTCATCGGGCATTCAATGGGTGGGCAGACGATAAGATACCTGTCAGAATTGTTGGCTCGCGACTTCTTCAAAGCCGGAACCAGCGAACGCTGGATATTCTCGATTACCTCAATTTCGACGCCCCACAACGGCACAACTCTGGCAACAATTGTCAGCACCCTTTTCTGGAATACAGCTGAAGAATTGTTGTCTGGTCTGAATGCCCTGGCCAATGGTTCAATTGATTTTGCCTATGACTTTGATCTTCAACAGTGGGGTATTAAGAGACGGCGAAATGAGAGCCTTCGTGACCATCTGCGCAGAATACTCTCTACCATGGGCGATACCACCGATATTTCTTCATACGACCTGGCTCCGGCTGGGGCACACGAGTTGAATGAAGTTATCAGAGTTTTTCCGAGTATTTATTATATGAGCTACTCAAACAGCTCTACCTTTAAGGCGCCGATTATTGGCGTGAATCTATCACACCGCCTCAAAATCAACCCGGCACTCTATCTGCCGGCCGACTTCATGGGCACATACTTCGGTTCGGCTATCCCGTCAGGCAAGCACCGGGCCTGGCAGGCCAATGATGGTATTGTAAATACACTTTCGATGGCCGGGCCTGACAATTCAAGAATTTCCCGCCCGAAAGCTGATAAACCACTTAAAAAAGGCATCTGGAATAATATGGGCCTGACCTCAAACACCGACCATCTTCAGATCGTCGGTCACTACGTTATTGATTCAGAATGGCTATACGGCTTTTATGACGGCATTGCCCACCAGCTGGCCGCCTTGAAGCGCCGCTGAGCAGGCAGATGGTTGTAGCGCCAGCCACACAAAAGCTGATTGAGTATTCCAAAGCAAGGTGTATAGAGAGAAGTCACGACTGTGCCAATCCTGGTGGCGGCCGCGCATCGCCTTGCGCTATACTGCTTTTCACGGCTGAAAGCTTCGTGCTTAAATGTTTTTTTGCTGACATGAGGTCCGGTCAGTTCTTTGTCTCGTTTGAATCAGTGATTTCTCTGTCATTTCAGTGCCAGCGCGAATGAAGTTTAACTGACTGACAGACTGTTTGCCATGAAGCCTGCAAACAGAAACAGGTAATATAAAAAAGCCCCGGTTAAAAACCGGGGCCTTCACTAAGGTGGGCTGTTGTTTGTAGGGTCAGCGGCGCCGGGTGGTGGCGGCTTTTACCCAGACGGCGTAACCGTCACCGCTGGCGGCGATTTTATAGCTGCTGTCGGGTGACCAGTCTTTGCCGCCGATTTTCATGGCGACTTTGCCGTCAATGATTGCGGCATAAAGGCCGTCTTCGGCTTTGATGATTTCGATTTTGCTGGCGCTGTTAAGCTTGCTGCTCTTGCGGATAGCGACAAGTTTCTGAATCGGCGCGTAGAGGTTCCAGTCGAAAACGTGTTCCCAGAAGAGGCATGGGATGCCGGGGTGGGTGAGAATATAAGCGTAGCCCTGCATTACCTGTTTGTCAGGAAACGGCCAGTGGCTTTGTTGCGAACCAGTATCGTGGTTATCAAGAAATGTTACGGCACGAGTCGGCCACCAGCCGATCAGCCCACTTGGTTTGCCTTCAGAATCTTTGAGGCGCCAGTATTCACCCTTGACCGCCACGCTGAGAATGCCTTTGGTGGTGAAATCGAAGAGGCAGGCTACTTTGCTGGGGTTGCTGTCGAGCCAGGTGCAAAGGGTCTGGCGGTGGTTGTTCTGGTCTGGCTTCATGCTGGAACCTTGGTAATCCATGTTTGTCCAGACTTCGCCGACCGAGAAGAGGGGTTCGGTCTGGGCGTCATAGAACCCTGCGTATTTTGAAGCGTAGCCCTTTGAATAATCATAGCGCCAGGCTTTGAAGCCAAGATCTTTAAGCCAGTTCATCCAGGCGGCGATATCTTTTCGTACCACTTCGTTACTGTGATCGATATCAGGGGCTGCATGGTAGCCGTCGCCTGAATCGGCATTGCCGGTGCCGCCAAAAGAACCACTGCAGACGGCCCATTGTTCCCATTTTGCCTTGCCCGAAGGAAAGTGATAGATGTTCCAGATGCCATTGCTGTCTTGCTTGCCCGCGCAGCGGTGATTGACGACAATGTCGGCGACCGGGGCGATGCCCTGGGCATTCAGTGCTTTGAGTGCGCTTTCAAGTTGTTGCTGGTCGCCGTAAAAAGTTGGCGAATCTTTGCTGCCCAGGTCGTAATAGTCACCGGGCAGGTAGCCCTGCGGGCTGACCGAGCGCGAAACCGGTGGAAACCAGACGAAATCAATGCCAAGCTCTTTAAGACTGGCAGCTCGACTCTCAATTAGCTGATACCATTTGCTGGGAGTGCCGCGTGACTGACTGTTCCAGCCGAAGCCTTGCAGCATGACACCGCTCGAAACGCGGGCCGGCGGATCAGCGAATAAAGTTGCGCTTAAAAATACTGCGACAACTGTCGCCAGAAGCATTGACCAGTTACGAGTTTTACACATCATTTCTGAAACTCCCCTGATTGGCTGGTAATCAGACCGATCTGCCGTCAGCGGCTGAAAATTCAGCCGGCTATGACAAGACCATACAAAATTATACCAGCAATCAGGGTCATTTGCCAAGGTCGAGGCGCACAAGCCAGCGAGGTTCATGCTTGTGCGGGTGTAGAGCCAGTTCAGCGACTTTTTTGAAGCCGCCTCTCTTAATGTACAGCTGATAAGCCGCCTCGTTTTCAGGGTTCATCGTCAGTTCAAGTGAGCTGATACCGGTTTCGACGGCAAGATGGGCAATCTGCTCTAACAAGGCGGTAGCATGGCCATGGCGCCGCTGCCCCTTTTCTACTGCGAACCCGAAGACTACGGCACCCGTGTCCTGATGCTTGCGCAAGATTACTGCTTCAGCAACGACGAAAGGCCCGAGTGCCAGGCAGAAAACCGCGCCACTGCGCGCAAACTGCGAGAGGTTAAAAACCGAAATGCCGTCTTCGCCAAAGGCCTGCCGGTCAATTTCGGCGATCTGTTCGAGTATCTGCCAGTCCTGGGGGTCTGGCTGGATAAGATTGACTTTATGAGTCATTTGTCTGCCCCGTATTTACTGTGTTTTCTACTGTTGCGATACAGCCGACTGATTCATCGCCGAGCACCATGATACACAAGCGTCTTCGTGATGGCAGCAGCGTTCTAAGCTTGAATGGCAGGGTGTGTCGCATTAGTATCTGACCATCGTTGTTGATCAGGCCGATCTGGTCGAGGTCGGTACCCACAACCGCACCGTTTTCATGCGGAATAATCATAGCCGGCCGCCCGGTCAGGGAAGTGCGCATCATCTGACCGGTGCGCCGTTGCAGCACAAAAATGCTGTCGTCAGCCGTTCCAGCGAATACGGTTTCCTGATCGCGGTTATAAGCCACCGCTGTGATTTTGCCGCTCAACCGGTAGGCGAAAACCGTGTCGAGTGACGGGTCGAATATGCTCACCAGGCCGGTTTCGTTGCCGCAGAGAATGAATTCCCCGTTGAAGGATGACCCTATAAAGGAAATAGTGCTGTCAAAAGCTTTTTCTGCTGTTATAGCACCTGCATTATCGATCAGAATAAACTTCTGTTCACATCTGATTATAGCCTGCCCGCCAAAAGGTATGATCTGCATGGCTGGCCCGGCCAGTTCAAGCTGGTGCGAAAAATGGTCGAAGGCGTGATAAAAACGGCAGTTGTGGGCGCCATCGAGCAGCAGAATTGCCCCATCTGCAAAGACATGCGCATCGCCATACTGACCAAATAACCTGAAAACCTCGCTGCCAGAAAGGTCATAGCCGGTGACGCCGCTTCGGGTTACAATAACAGCCAGGTCGGCGGCTGACGAAACTGACATGGCAGTGGTGTCAGAATCATTCAGCCTTTCCTGCCAGATTTCTTCGCCGATGTCATTGAGACAAAGCAGGCGTTCGCCGCCATCCCAGACCAGGCTGTATTCAACCCCGTCCTGGCCGGCCCATGTGCAGATAGCTGCGTGGTGCTCGGCGTTACCCTGCAGTTCGAGTGACCAGACTTTGCGAAAGGTCGTGGTTTCGGGCGAAGAAAGCGGCTGAACCGGAATTTCCTGAAAGGTCATACGGTTTTTCTGCCGGCGGTCTGATTGAATCAGAAAGCCGATTTCGCCACGCTCGGTAGCATAAAAAATACCGCCGCCATCTGCAGTGAGCGAAACTTTGAGCAGGCGGTCTGGAAACCAGTGTTCCCAGATCGGTTGCCCGGTGGGGCTTAGTTTCATGATCTGCCCGGCAGCCGAATAAACGAGTGATTCACCGGTTTTTGCCGCATAGGAAACGCCGGTTGATTTCTGGCCCGGTTCGCCCTTCCAGATGCCACGGCCTTTGACCAGATTGAGGCAGAAGGTATGACCTGTTTCGGCGATGGCGATGACGAGCTGACCGTCATCGCTGAGCTGAAGTTCAGTAATGGTGCCGATGCCCATGAATGCGTCATAGGGCTTGCCCAGGTGGTTAACGGCCGAAAGGCCCTCGCCACGGTCATCGCAGCATGGAAAAGCTGTGGTTTGACCCAGGGCCGAGATTGCTATGTCAGCGGGGCGCTTCATAAGATTGCGGTAAGCCCATTTGACGCGCAGACTGCGGTCAGCGCCGATGATGGCCGGGTCAGAGGTGACGAAGGCAAATGAGTCGCCTGAAGCGCTGATTTTGCCGATCATTGCCGGAAACGGACGTTTGCGCCACAGGGTTGCGCCTTCAGGACCGAACAGCATTGAATGTTTTTCGCTGTCGATGGCAAGAACTTCAAGGGTGTCGGCGAGTGAAACCGAAATTATTTCCTGACCGGCATTGCGATGCCAGAGTTCCTGCCCCTGGCTGTTAAAAAGCCTGAGAAGTGAGTCTTTGTCACAGGCAATAAAACTGTGATGATCGCTGGCAAAGTCGAGGAGTTTGAGACCAGGCACCAGTATGTGCCAGGCTTTCTGAAAACTGACTTTGTTGCTGTCTTCAGTCATGCTCCCGTTCCCCTCGTCGAACTGATAACATTAAAAGATATCACATACCTGACTTTGCACAAGTTATTTATCGTTCAAAATTTGACAGTTACTGCCGAAAACCCTGCCATCATGAAGAGAAAACCCTTTAAATTTGCATTTCTTATCGGCATGGCGTTACTGCTGACCGGTTGTAAAAGTGGTGGCGATGGTAACAGCAGCACTGAACCAGGCCTGGGCTACTACCAGAAAGGCAAGGCCTCGTGGTACGGTGCTGAATATCATGGGCGGGCAACAGCTTCAGGCGAATTATTTGACCGAAACGCCCTGACCGCGGCACATCGCACCCTGGCCTTCGATACCTGGGCTGAAGTTACCAACCTGGCAAATGGCCGCCAGGTAACGGTGCGTATTAATGACCGCGGGCCAAAACCGGTTGACCGCATCATCGATCTTTCTGAACGGGCCGCCGACGAACTCGGCATAAAAACAGCCGGCCTTGCCGAAGTTACCCTTAATATAGTTTCAGGCCCACGCTGACTTCAAGAAAAGGGCTAATCAGAGCTTATTGCCGCTATCTTCTTCTTCTTTTGGCGAGTAGCGATGATTTTCGTAGATCGCCCAGCCATTCATACGCCCGCTTTTGCCTTTGTAAGGGGTGGTAACTGAACCGCCGCGGGTGTCAAATTTATATTTGCCATAAAACTGCACCAGCCGGCCAACTTCGAATTTAAGAGTTTCTGAACCGGTTATCTGATAGGAAAAATCATATTCTACCCGATTGTCGCGGCTTTTAACGCGACACCTGACCGTATCGGTGGCCGTCATCGGGTAAAGTTGCACGATATTGCCGCCATCACGCACTTCGGTTTCGGGTAATTGCTGTTCAAAGGCGTCAGCAACTGTCAGATCCTGGCTGAAGTGGTTGGCGAGGATAAAAATAGTGAAAACTACAAGAGGAATGGCAACAAGTATGGCTTTGTCCTGCCAGGTGAGTTCGGGTGGTCTTTTGGTCACAGATTCCATCTCCGTGTTCAATTGGTTTACTGCACATTAGCACATCTTGAGATTTTATATGAACTTTTTTTTCAAAAAACTAAACACCCGGCGAAAAATTGCCGATTGTTTAACTACGGCATCAATTAACGGAATTCATGGATGGGTTCCAGAGATTCAAATGGATGGTTTCTCAAATAAGGAAACTGCAAGGAGCGCGACGTGTGGAATAATCTTAGAGCAAGACATTACTCAGTGCTGATCCTTCTGGCAATTGTGGCTCTCGAAACTTCGGCCATTGCAATTGACAGATTCATCAATCGCGAGAGCGAGACGGCCTTTACTATCGAAAGCCCATTTCAGAACAATCCTTTCATTCAGAGCTTTCGTATGGCAGATGCCAGTTGTGCCGTTCTCCCGGTCAAACTTGGCAGCAGAAAAAGTTCCACCACCGCTGCTGTTAAAAGCCGAAACAACGCACCCATCCAGACTGTTTCAGCTGAATTCATTGCCGCCGCCAATGAAAATGACAATTTCAGCAAGTTTGTAGAATACGCTGTCCAGCCAGGCGATTCACTGTCGAATATCGCCATGCTCTTTGGCTCAGAGACTGATGCAATCAAGCGCTACAACCGACTTGATGACCGCCATTCGATCATGGCCGGCCAGACCATCAGGGTCCCAATGCCATCGCAGGATCTCTTCTACACTGTCAAAAAGGGCGATTCATTAACCCGTATTGCCAGCCGCTTCAGAATTCAGCTCAAAGACATAGTTGATGCCAACAATCTGAAAACGCACATGCTGGTTGCCGATCAGCGCATCAAGATTCCAGTCACCGAAAACAAACCAACCATGGCCATCGTCAAGCCGGCTCTCGAAACCTTGAAGGCTCCAGGCAAGCTTGAACTGGTACGTGAAGCCAGGATGAGCATCGTTCCCGAACAGAAACTCGAAATGGTCAAACTCGAAAAAGTGCAGATGGCCATTGCCCCTGCTGCCCGACCGAAAATTGAATTTGCCGGCAAAGAATTGCTCTCGCAGCCTCCTGTGATGACCGAAAAGGTTGCCGCTGCTGTGCCGGTTGCTCCCGCAGCCGAGACCGTTATGGTTAAGGCTCCCGAAGCCAAAGACAACCATGAAGTGACCTACACGGTCGATAAGGGCGACAGCCTGATGAAGATCGCTCAGCGCTTCAACACCACTGTGGCTCAGCTTCAGGAAGTTAACAGCCTTAATGGCACCTTTCTCAAGGTTGGCCAGGAAATCAGAATCAACCCTGATAAGAAGCTCTATCGTGTGATCAAGGCCGAAGAAAAGAAGCCCGAAGAGAAAAAGCCCGAGATCAAATCTGCTGCCAACACTTTTGCTCATACCGTTAAAAACGGCGAATCGATCTCGCTGATCGCCAGAAAATACAGAACGACCGTTGGTGCGATTGTTGAAGCTAATTGCCTCACAAACACTGTGGTCATGGCTGGCCAGACGATCAAGGTTCCCGCCGAAAGAGCCAATATGCAGGCCGCCGGCGAAGATGTAAAAGACTACAAAGTAGTTCAGGGCCGCTCAGAGATTACCCGTGCCAGCTGGCGCATGCCTGTTCGCGGTCGCCTTTCTGACCAATATGGCTGGAGAAAACACCCGGTCTATCGCAAACGCCTTTTTCATGCCGGTATTGACATCGCCGCTCCCAAAGGAACTCCAATTGCCGCCGCCGCTGCCGGTAAGATAATTTACGCCGGCCGCCGCCCCGGTTACGGCAATCTCGTGATTGTCAGCCACGTCGGTGGCATGTCGAGTCGCTATGCTCACTGCAGCTCGATTCTCGTTAAAAAGGGTCAGTCGGTTAAAGCCGGTGCTCTTCTGGCCAGAGTCGGTGCCACCGGGGTCGCCACCGGTAACCACCTGCATTTTGAAGTCAGAAAGAATGGCAAACCCCAGAATCCACTCTCCTTCCTTAGATAGCATTAACCACCAACTGTCCTGGATGAAAGATCATAAAACATGAAAAAAACCGCCAGAAAGACCTTAGCCATTCTGGCGGTTTTTCTGTTCGTTTTTGGCACCGGTTTTAAAGCCAGACAGCAGAATCAGCAACAGCAGGCTCTGCCCGAGAACCTGGCCAGTCAGAATGACAACCGGGTGCAGTTTCCGGCCACCAGCTATAATCGCGAATTTTTTAATCCGCTCGCGATACCCGAGCTTAAGGCCCCGGTCAATGCGCGGCCCCAAGGTATTATTGTTAACAGTCAGTCGCCGGCAGTCGGCGGCTACGAGGTTCAGACCGCCCTTGACCCGCGTTTTGCAGCAATGGGCGACAAGCACCGTGAATATTTCGTGCCGGCCTCTGAACAGCGCCCACCAACGCCGTCGATGAGTATTCCGGTTCTCGATCGGCGCCCTCCCGATCGTTACGACCTCAACGAATGGGATGAAGAACGTCTGTTCAGTTCTAATCTTTACACAGATACTGGAGTTTACTTCACCAGGGTTAATGGTGATCGGGAACTCTCTTCGCGTGATGCCGGCGAGTTTTACGAGGCAAATTATCGTTACGAACTTTTTTCGACCCGCACTAATGGCGATTCGCTGGCGGTTAACGTCGATGCCACCTATACTAACGACAAACGCCCTTACCGCGATGGTTTCACCCTGAACCAGATGAGCGTCGATTCGCGCACTGCAAAGTCGCGACTGGTGGTCGGGCACGCCTTTCCTGAAATGTCTGAATTTACGATGACGCAGAGCATGCTCGGCGTCTGGGGCCGCCAGGAATTTGATTATACGAGCGTAAGCGGTTTTGGCGGCTATTATGCCCTTGAGAAGGATGACCTGAAGAATCCGCGTTATGTCGGCGGCTTCAGGCTCGAGCATGCTCGAGATGATGCGTTGCGTTTTGGCTTTAATGTTGTCGGAACCGAGGACGAGCGCGATAATGCTGCTTCGAGCCTTGAGCTGCCGACCCTGGCTAATCGTGTTTATTCATTTGACGTCAGACTCCGGCCGACCGAAAACATCTATCTTGACGCTGAAGTAGCCCAGAGCGATACAGATTTTGACAAGCGTGACGATCAGGGCGAACAGAAAGGTGATGCTTACCGGGTAAAGTCGAGTTATGAACGCGAGAATTTTAAGGCGGAAGCGGGACTTGAACAGGCTGATACCGCTTTTATCAGCCCGCTTGGCCAGTCACCTCGTGACGAACGGGCCTATTTTGCGCGGTTTTATTACGAACTTAACCGTTATGTCAGCACCAGACTTGGGCAGCGGGTGGCGCGTGACAATCTTGCCAATTACCAGCGCTCGACAATTATTCGCGAGCAGCCCGAAATGCAGGTAACTGTTAAGCCCAGCGATTATTATCGCGATATGCGCATCGACTTTTTTTATCAGCCGTTGCATGAGTATTCAGAGAATTCAGGTTTTATGGATCGCTACAAAGATCTTCTCTGGGTCGAATTCAATCATCGGGCCGGCCAGATGCTGTATTTTGCCGGGCTTAGCCAGACTATCGACAAAGATGACGTCAACGTGCTCAATGACCGGGATATTCAGCGCTTCGACCTGACATTGACCTGGGAATTCGACAAATTAAACCGGATTTATGGTTCGATTGGCCAGGAAAAGCTTAGTTACAAACGCGCCGGCGGTATTGATGAAACTTCCTGGGTTGGTTTCGGCGGCAGTTCAAGATTTCATGAGAATGTGCTGCTCAGCATTGATTATCAGCGTGAAGAACTCGAATTACTGACTCCAGGGTCAACCCACGACCGACTGAACTTGTCACTTACCCGCGAATACAGCCCGACTGCACGGTTGGTCATCGATCTCGAAGGTAACCAGAGTGATTTTGATACAGGCGCAAGATTTGATGACTACACCGCTAAGCTTCGCTACTTAAAGGCTTTCTGATGAAAAAAAATGTAACAATATTGGTGACTCTGCTGTTGCTGCTCAGTGGCAGTCATGCGTTAATGGCAGCGGCAAAGTCAGTGCAACCGGCGTTGCAACCGGGTCGAAGCTTTGTCGTCGGGCAAATGATGGTTATGATGTGTGATGGCCCTGCCTACTTCTGTAAGCCTGGTGATCAAACCTGGCACCGGGTTTCTGTCGGGCAGAGCATTGCCGACAATTATAGCATAAGAACGGCGGCGCATGGCTACATGATTCTCTCATGGGGCCCGGCCAACCATATTTTGCTCAAGCCTGAATCGGCAATAAACGTGACCCTGCAACCGGCGTCACCGGTGCCTGTGCTGTTGCAATTATACCGTGCCGATCTGATGCTGGCTGCCCGCGATTCAGGGCTTGTTGAAGCTCAGGGTCGCCACGGAACCCTTATGGTTCAGGCCGGCGATTGCAGTATAATCAGCTCCGATGAGGGCGAAACCGTGCGCTCGATCAAAGGTGAAGCAGTATTCAGGCTCCAGGGCAGCGCTGAAAATATTGCAATTCCTGAATCTTACTATCTCACCGTAGATTCACAGGGTAAGGAATCGCCACTGGCGCGTTTTGACCCGCAGAGTGAATACGAGTCGTTCAGAAGATTCTCAACCTGGGTGCATGCATTCGACAGCCTGCATCGCAACAATTCAAGTGAAGTTCCGTTTCAGATTGACTCAGTCAAAGTCAATGGCGAATTTATCAGCAATCTGCGCCAGGAAAACGGCATGCATGTGCTGACGACGCCTGACGGGCGACTTCCAGAAACAATTCTTTTGCAGGTTAAGATAACCCCTTACCCAGGGCCGACCCATCGTTTCGAACTTTCGTTTGGCAAAGATCTGGTTTATGCATTCCGCGAGGGGCGTGACGACAATTTTGAAGTGAATTTTGCTCTGCCGTCATTTCCTGAATTCACGGCAACCATTAATCAGGTAGATTCTCAGGAAAGGCGCCTGCGGGTTTTCAGTGCCGGGTTCACTTTTCACAGCCGCCGGGCCGTTGAAGACCAGGCCAGGCGCTTCTGCCGCGAACTTTCTGATGCAATGGCACGACGCGATACTACAAGGTTGCGTGGGGCCGTGTCTCGTGATTATCGCGACTGGCAGGGCAATACATGGTTTGACTTTTTTAATATGGCTGACGAAACGCTGCGTAATTACCGCGATGTTCGCCTGACTTTGCAGCCTTACAGGTTCGAATCGAAAGATGGCTTGCTGCTGGTCAGCCTCAACTACCGTCTCTCAGCCCTGACCAACACCTGGAATTTTCGCTATGAGGATCGGGGAACGGATGTTCTGACTCTTAAGGTTGAAGATGGTGTGCTGAAGCTCCTATCGAAGGTGTCGGGCATGTTTTTTAACCGGTTAAAAGTCGCCGTCGATCTTCGCCAGGGTATTTTGCGTGGTCGGGTTACTGATGAGCGCACCCGCCGCCCGCTTTCGGGGGTTTCGGTGAGCGTCAGAGGCACTAAATATCAGACAAAAACTGATTCCATGGGTGAATATGTCATCTATAACCTGCCCCCGGGCCGGTATGACCTAAGGTTCTACAAAAATGGCTATGGCGAGTTGATCGCCACAACTGTAACCTTGAAAGCTGCAGGTGAACAATTTTAATGTTACTGAGAAAGTCACACGTCAATCTCTGGGTTCTGGCGGCGATCTTTTCGGTCGCGTTTCTGCCCGGTTGCCTTAACAGCACCGCTAAAAATCAGGAATCTGGAATGCTGACCGGCACCCTCGAAATTGCCAGAAGTTCTCAACTGGTAGCGGTCTGCGGAACCACCAGGGTTCAGATTCCGGTCGATGCCGACGGGCGCTTCGCGGCCCGCCTGGCTCCGGGTGTCTACCAGCTGATGATGCAGGCTTCCGATGGAAAACTGACCCTGATTCGCAAGACCGTAGAGATTGATAACAACATGACCGTAACGGTTGTGGATACGGATATGGTGCCGATGCCGCAGGTGGTCGCGGTTTCGGTGCCCCTTGTCTATTCAACTTCGGCGGTTATCGAGTGGGAAACCAGCATCGAATCAGATGGTTACCTTGATTACGGTGTTAACGAACTCTATGGTTATTCAAGCTACGCGATCACTGATCTCAAAACACGCCATCGCGTACAACTTTACAGCTTGCAGCCGGCGACTACCTATCATTTCAGGGTGGTTGCCAGCAGATACAATCTTGACCAGACCCGTTCATGGTCGCGTGATTTTTCGTTCACAACTGAACCCTGAAGCCTCGCAGCTATACAAAAGCAACGTGCTTGATAGGGGGCCACGTTGTCGAATCGGTGAAAAACTCTTAATGCGCTCTCATATAGCTCTGCTAAAGAAACTTCACCTTTCAGACCGGGCAAACCGTTTGCCGCAATCTCGCTAAGCAAGTGGTGTTGAGATGACGATACTAATGACAGGGCAGCTGGTCTGCCCGTCAATGCAATTCCGGAGGCACGCAATGAACGCATTTTTCGTTGGAATCGGCGGCATGGGCATGAGTGGCCTGGCAAAAATTCTGCACAGCGAAGGCTACAAGGTTGCAGGCTCAGACCGTAATCTTGATGGCGACTATTGCCGGCGTCTGCAGGAACTTGGCGTGCAAATTTACCCTCAGGATGGCCTTGGCCCTGAACATTTCATGAGAGAATGCGGCCTGGGAGTTGCAGATTTCAGGATCGTTAAGTCAACTGCCGTAGAAAATCAGGTGCCCGACGTTCAGACTGCCGAACGCCTCGGAATTCAGCAGATTATGCGTTCAGACCTGCTGGCGATGATGTTCAATGCGCATAAAGGCATTGCAATTGGTGGTACTGCCGGCAAGACTACTACCACCGGCCTGGTGGCCTGGATTCTCAAGTTCGCAGGCAAAGAGCCTTCATGCGCGGTCGGCGGCATTATGGCCGGCCTTGATACCAATGCTTTCAGGGGTGCCGGGCCTCACTTTGTTATCGAAGCTGACGAATCAGATGGCTCAATCATAAAATATCGCCCCTGGATTTCGGTGGTGACCAATATTTCTCGCGATCACAAAACGCTTGATGAACTTAAACACCTGTTTGGCGAGTTTTTTGCCAATACTCAAAAAGACGGCCTGCGCCTCGTCTGCGCTGAAAACCCCGAAGCTCTCAGTCTTAAAACAAGTTGCCCGGCCAGGGTTAAAACCTATGGCTTCTCTGCTGATGCTGATTATAGGGCGACTGCAGTTGAAATGGATCATGATAACGCAACTTTTAAGGTTGATGATGTTGAATTTCTCATAAAAATGCCGGGCGAACACAATATTCTCAACTCACTTGCTGCGATTGCAACAGCAAGAATGTGCGGGCTTGAACTCGAAGAAATTGCCGAAGCATTGCGTGCCTTTCCCGGCATGAAACGTCGATTTGAAAAAATTGGTACTGTGGGCGGCATCACCGTAATTGATGATTTTGCCCATAATCCGGCCGAGATAGCAGCAGCGGTTCAGGCTGCCCGCAAGGCTTCGACCCGGCGCTTCATTGTTTATCAGCCGCACGGTTTTGGCCCGACAAGCTTTACCCGTGACGATCTGATAGAAGTTTTCAGCAACCTTCAGGAAAATGAATTTCTCTTTCTCGATGATATTTTTTATGGCGGAGGCACGGTTAATCGCGATATCACCTCTGAAGATATTGTAAACAGCGTGCGAAAACGCTTTAAAAACGCCTTCTATACTGGCAGTCGCGATGAAATTGTTGCGAGAATAACAGCCGAGGCTGTTAGCGGTGATATTGTTCTGGTGATGGGCGCCAGAGACATAAATGTCATCTGTAAACAGGTTCTGGAGCGTTTGCCGGCCAGACAAAAATGTGCGGCCTGAAAAACTGACGCTGATGTGGTAGAGTAAAAGAAAACACCACAGGATTCACTACTATTATGAAATCCAGTCTGATATTTTCTTTACCCCCCAGCGGTCTCAGGGTCGGTCTTGTCGAAGCCCGCAACGTTAACATCAAGCCGTCTTCTGATGATTATCGGTTGCGTATTCTTCAAGAAACGCAGCGCTTGCTTGAGCCTGACTTCATGTACCCCGACGACAAACAGAAGGGCATCCGCAGTCTGTTGAAAACATTCGGTTTTCACCCCTCGGGGCGTAGTCGGCCGGCGTCTGAGTTTCTGCATAAAGATTTGCAGAACCGGGGAAGCTTCAATTTTATCAACAATGCCGTAGATATCAACAATCACCTGTCACTGCTCAGCCATTTGCCAATCAGCGTCATTGATCTTGATAAATCAGGCTTTGAACTTTGCCTGCGTGTCGGTTTTGATGATGAATCCTATGTTTTTAACCGCGAAGGGCACGAACTCTCTCTTAAAAAGCTCCTGGTGGTGGCACGACATGGCGGCGACCGCGCCGCCGTTGGCAGCCCGGTAAAAGATTCCCAGCAGACCAAGGTTTTTGCTGAAACGAAGAACCTCGCCCTTATCGTCTATACTTCGGTTAATATTACCAGTGAAGAAGAGCTTAATACCTTGCTTAATCTCGCCGCCAGGTTGCTGCATACCGAGGCAGATGCCGCAGAAACAGCAAGCATGGTTCTTGATGCCTGTCCGTAGATCGACCCGAAACTCGGGGGAGGGGATTATGAAAAGATTTTTTTTGGTTCTTTTTGGAGTGTCAATGCTTTTGCTGAGCGGGTGCTTTGGCAAGTCGATCGAGGGGCAGCTCGAAAAAGAAATGAAGTCACCCGATGCAGCGGTTCGCTTGAAAGCAGCCCGACAACTAGGTGAAGTAGCAACTGCTGAGTCATTAAGGATTCTGCTGCTCAGCAAGGAAGACTCCGATTTCAGGGTTAAAGAAGAGATTCAGAAATCGCTGAAGAAGATCGACAAGCGCACATTTCTTAATTAGGTCAGCCATGTTTTATTGAGAAGTCGCCGCTTGGCTTTTGTGAGAGCGCTTCGCGACTGACTTCTTCGACCTCATCGACGCGCGCAAAAAAAGGGCCATTGTGCATGGCTGTGATGAAGTGCTGCACCGTTGTGCCGGCGCCGGCCGCTTCAGTTTCGACCGATCCGTCGGGGTTGTTGCGCACCCAGCCGCTGATACCCATAACTTGCGCCTGTTTAAAAACATAGCGACGAAAACCGACGCCTTGCACCCGACCCCTGATGACCATTCTGACTTTTAGATAATCACGCGATTCCATGCCGGTCAGGGCCTGCTCATGGCCAGAGAAGCGAGTTCGAAGAATCTCATCACTTCAGGCTGATACAAAAACAGCAACAGATCGCGGCGCCCAAGTCGATTGTGAATCAGTCGCATCAGGCTGTAGGTATCGGTTTTAAATCTTTTGTTGTTGGCAGTTTGCAGGGCCTTTTGTTCAAGACTGCTCACAAGTTGCGCGTCAATTTGCCCTTTGATCATCGCCACAAACCGCCGCAGATTGTTGCGCTCTGTTTCAATGATCAGCAAAGAATCGGTATGTCTCTGAAACTTCTCGAGAATCTCGATGTCGGTTTCTTCGATAAAATGTGGGCGTTTATCGCTGGCAATGGGGTAATGACACGAAATGATGAAGGTCAGGCGACCTGCTGCAGCGATCTCTCGAAGTTGCCGCATTTTCGGCGCAAATTCATCTGCAAAATCTTCTTTGCAGGCTGACTCGATGATCACGAGTTTTTCGCGATCACCAGGTATCATTTCGGCAAGCTTTTTAAATTCGTGGGGGTCGAAACCATCGTGGGTGTTCTCGACACCTGAAAAATAAAGAGTGGGAGAAATTTCGTTCAGCAGCTTTTCAACCGCTGCCCCGCACTCGCTTCTGGCGGTTTCTCCGAGGCTGCCGGCGAGCGGAAGATGACCGAGAGTCTCATTGTAGTTGACCCCGGAGTTCATCGAAACCGCACGAAGCATGAATTCGCGCAGGTTTTGCTCGTAAGAAACGAAAAGCACCGGCATTTTCTTTTCGCTGACGAACGCTTGCTGCATAAGCATCGTTGCTTTGCCTGATTCGCGGGGGCCGGCAATGATGTGAATGCCGCCAGCCAGCCAGCCGCCACCCAGGGTTTTGTCGAGGCCGTTGGCGAGTGAATTGTAGACTGCTGGCGGTTTTTGCAAGAACGCTAGGTCTTGTGAGATTCGATTTTTAAGAGGTTGGAAACCGGTGGTCGGCGCCTGGTGTCGGGCAGACCCACTGGCAGCAACGGTGCCAGCGGCCCCGGGCATTGGCGGCAGCGGCATTTTTTCAACCTTTGCCTGCAGCCCAGGAATCGGGGGCATCTCTGCCTGTACGAATTTGACCCAGGCAAAAGTTTCCTGGAGACATTCTTGCAGTGAACGCTTCTTGCCGCAGAAATCAGAGAAGGCGGCGATGCCATAGGCAAAGTGGGAAGCGCCTACTCCGACTTTCGGGCGATGCAGTGACGGATGATTACTGCCAGGCAACAACACCTGAAAGCTCGGTTGGCAACTGTTGAGCAGAATCGTTTTGACTTCGTGCTTGACCGGGCGGTTGCCGACAGCCTTTATACCCGCAACAAAACCGAGAAGACGATAATGAAATTCGCCAGGATTATCGCTTACACCGCAGCCGGTTGCACCTCCATGCACTTCAACGCAGATTTCTTCGGGAGTGGCATGGATTGCCATGGTTTCCTGGGTGAAGCCAAGCCTTTTCAGTGCTTCTATGCAGTGAACCGCGTCGTCATAAACCTGCTGAAAGCCAAAAACCTCGCCGGTCGTCTTGAAAACGCTCCCATTAACATGCACCAGCGTATCTTGCGCATTGAGAACCCGCATCAGTTCAGCGGCCACTGGAAGTTGTGGCAGCACCTGCCCGGCAGCTTCGATTTGTAGTTCCATGCCATGATAGTCGCACCCCTCAAGCAGCAGGTCGCGGGCGCGTCTGATCGCAAAAACCAGGGTAAGAGGGCCAGACTCTGTTCTCTGATCTTGGTCTTTAAAAAATGTGCCACGAAAACAGCCTTGCGGGTGGGCTTTGACTATTTCAGGAACCCGGGTGATGTCGCTCTGGCATTTTCCGCCTTCGAGTTCGGGGTGATACAAGGTTACAAACTTTTGCATCGATTACTCCACGGGTCTGCTTATTTAGAACCGGCTTCCAGGCCCAGGGCCAGCCCAATACGTCTGAAAAATTCATTAAAAGAACTGATCCCAAAAAACAGGTCGGCATTCTGACCCTGAGCCAGAATGGTATGGCCTGAGCTATTGCCTGCCTCAGCAAAACTGTTAAATGAAACGCCGAATTTGCGGTTGACTGTTTCCTGAATCAAATTGTAAGCCTTCTCGCGGTCGCCTTTGCTTAATGCTTCGCGAATGGCAGCGATTTCAGGCGACCCCTCGGGGCAGTACTCTTTCAGCAGAGCTTCAAAGTCGGCGGTCGGGCTTGCAAGCTCAGCAGAAATGAGCGGCAGTTTTTTGAGAACGGCTGAAAAATCAGGGGCCTGGAACTTGGGATCAGTTTTCCAGTAGCCTTTTTCGGGCTCATCGATGATCAGCAGCAGGGTGTCTTTGCGCCCGGCCGTAAAGGTTTCAAGCTGTGTCAAGACTTGCTCTCTGATACGCATACCGGCAAGCATCCCGGCAAAATGACCAGCGTCGCGGTGCCGGGCAACGGTTGATAGGTTGATAAAAACGGCAAAACCTTCTGGAGCTAATGCCATGCGGCTCACTGCTGTCGAAACCAGCTCAGAAAAGCCAGGCCGGCGGTTTTCTTCGAGTGGCAGACAGGCCATGATTTTTTGACTCTTTTTGGAAAACAGGTTTTCAAGCCCGGCCAGATCGGTAGCACCCTGAAGGCCCTTGCCGGCTTCTGCCAGCAGCGCTGCTCTTTCGCTGGCGTTTGTTCGGGCCGAAAATGCCAGAGCCATCGCAAAAGCGGGCAGCTCGGAAACCTGGGGCGTATGGTTTCCGGAGAGTATTTCTGGGAGGTTAAATTCATCGTCACTTATCATCGCCAGCTTTTTGCCGATTCTGCTCATGGCCTGAATGATATTATTTTTGGAACCGGGCTTGGAACTGTAGTCAGCCCAGGCTGGCAGAATCAGTTGAAAGCCCTGCCATGGATAAGCTTCCCGTCTGCTTGTTGCATCTCGAAATGCAGCTGATGCCCCAGTAAAGCCTGAAGTGCAGAAAACGATCAGGTTTTTGGCGGGTGTATCAACCAGCAGGCCCCGGCGTCGGGCAATAGTCTCGATCGAGAGAGGCTGAGCGTTCAGCGGGGTGATTAAATCGCTGCCATCCAGGGTGACCGGGGTGAGCGATTCCTGCGACCATGCGGTAAGGTTGCAGAAAATAGTCAGCAATAACGCAGCCAAAAACATGCAATTTCTCATGATCAGGTCCTCCGGTTATTTAACTCTGTTATCTTAGACTAAACAACAGGGCGGTGGCAAGCATACAAAATCGCCCCGTGAATTTGCTGAAAATTTTTGATGGATGAGCTAGAATACCTCAAACCAAGTTTCGAGAGGTAGCAAATGAGTAGAAAAGGCGTTTTCGTGTTTTTTGCCCTGACCTGTCTGTTTGTCTTATTTAATGGCAGCGTTTCAGCCGCTGCCGACCTCCAGTTGAAAGGCTCGTTCGCCTTGACTGGTGATGTTCAGCCAATGGACTGGCGTTTGAAACTTGAATTCAGTCTGCCGGTTTCATCTCTCGAACTCTCGAAAAGGCTGAAATGCCGCTTCAATAAAACCAGCTCCAGCTACCGCATCGTTAACGCCCTCGATTTAGACCAGCCGGTCAGCGAGCAACCACTGCCCTCAGAACGTAAAATTTATATAATTGCCCCCGAAAAACCCGCTGCCGCAACCGGTACTGTTGAAGTAACCGTCGGCAAGGGCGCTCAGTCAGGTGATAAATCAGCAGCGCTGACGGCCGACGCGCTTTTTACCGCAAAAACCAGTCTGGCCATTAACCTGACCGGCAGTGAACCGTTCTTTGATAACGCCAAAGAGAAGGGCCTGCTGATTGACCTGACCGATAATGTTAAAGATAACAAGCTTAAAAAACACGTAAGAATTTTTCCCTCGATTGGTTATTTTACCGTTGACCGCCAGTATTACAGTAATCGCCATGCTTACAAGATTTCAGGCAAGTTCATCACTGGCCGCAAATACCAGGTTCGTATCGCCGGAGGTGCGGTTGAAGGCGAAGATCAGCTGCTGGCCGGTGGCAACGTTGAATTTGTCAGTCGCGGCCCTGACCCGCAGATAACCTTTACTGCTGACCGCTCCGTCCTTGAACTGCGAAGTTTGCAGATGGTGCCGCTCAGCTTTACCAGCGTCGGCAATTTTAAGGCCCAGTTGATGCGTGTGCCTGCCTTTTTTGGCCCGGCGCTCGACTCCCTGACCACCTTCCCCGAAGCCGAAGAAAAGCGACCCACTGACTCGTCTGCCATGCGTATCGACCCCGATACCGATAAGAAAATCCGCGAAAAGGCCGCTGATATTGACAACATAATGCTGAAATTCGTGCAGCAACTCGATCAGCTGAAGATTGCAGCCGAAGAAGCTCCCTACGCCGATCTCAAAAACTTTCTCGAACCGGCTTTTTCGTCCGACAGCCAGGCTTTCATGGGTTCTGATGACCCCGATTATGCATACTTTTTTTCTCTGCCCCTCGATTACCGCCCCGAACCCACAAAAGGCGGCCCGGTAATCGTCAAGGTCAGCGAAACTGCCGTCGAAAATGGTCAGACCGCTGCCCGGCTTTTTCAGATTACCGACCTGTCGCTGACTTACAAATTCAGCCGCTCCGAAATGCTTCTCTGGTTGACTTCTCTCGAAACCGGCCGCCCTGTCGCCGATACACCGATAATGCTTCTCACCCGCGATGGCAGAACCTGGTTCCCGGGTCGTACTTCGCACGAAGGTTTGCTCAAGATCGACGAAAAAACTGAATACGCTTATCTGATCTGCAAAGATACCCCTGAAAAAGGCCGCTCGACTCTGCAGATAGCCGATCTGGTGATTGCTGCCGCTGCCAGCGCTGTTGACAGCTGTTTCATCAAACTGAACAGCAACCGATTTTTTTCGCATGCAGTGCAACAGAGCGCTCCTGATCAGCTTCTCAAAATGTCCAAGCGTGGCAATATTTTTACAGAACGTGGTGTGTATCGCCCCGGCGAAACCGTTTTCTGGAAAGCTACCGCCCGGGATTACCTTGACAAACAAATTGTTTCGCCGGCCGGCCTCGCAGTCAATGTGACGATTAACAACCCACGTGGCGAAACCGTAGAAACCGGGTCATTCACCCTGAATGACTTCGGAACCTGCTCTGGCAGCTTTGTTATCAAACCACACATGCCTCTTGGTCAGTATAACATTATGGTCGCAGCTGACCTCGATGAGAACGCCAGCGCCAGCGCCGCCACTCTTGACCCGCGCTGGAACTTCCTCATGAATCGCTCCGATAACCCAACCCCGCCGACTCCTGCTTCCGATGACAGCAGTGACGCTGCTGAAGAGTCTGTGCCTCAGCTTGCCGGCACGGGCTTTCAGGTTCAGGAATTCGAGCCGCCACGCCATCTGGTCGAACTCGATATGACCACCGAAAAGAAAAAAATCCGACAGATCGTTGGCCGAGAAACCGATCACATCTTCGTTAACTGCAAGGTTTCGAGCCGCTATTACACCGGTGGGCCACTTCGCCACGCCAAGGTACAATGGACTGCCAGCCTTACTGAACGCGATGCCCAGGTCAGCAAATACCCGCTGTTTCATTTCGGCAACAATGACATTCAAAAAGAACTCATCGAGTCGGGCAACTCAGTGCTCTCTAAAGACGGAGACCTTGTAATCTCGTTGCCGGTTTCACAGGCAGTATTGAGCGGCCTGAACAGCATTGAGATCACCGCAACCGTTCTTGACATCGATGGCCGCCCAGCTACGCTGGTCAAGCGTTTTTCGCCTGATCCGGCTTTCCGGGTTGGCATCATGAAACTGCCCGACGGGCTTACCTCTGGCCAGGAAATCCCACTGCAGATAATCGTTCTCGACAAAAATTCTAACAAGGTCAACCAGGGCGAAGTGCAGCTCGAAATTATGCGCGAACGCTATATCTACACCCAGAAACGCGATGAAACAGGCGCGATTTTCTATAACTGGTCGAGCGGCTGGGTGCGAAGTCATGTGGCCCGGCAGAATATCGCTGATGGCATTACCACTTTTGATCTGATTCTGCCTGACGGCGGCGATTACATGCTGCGTGCAACCTTCCGCAATAATGGCGACGAATCTTTGGCCGCTCTCAGCTTCAATGTCGACTATTCATACGACTCGTATGAAGATTTCAATAATCGCACCCGCACCCGCAGCGAGAATGAAATGATTCTTATGCCCGACCGCAGTGTCGCTGCTGTTAATGAGCGTGTCAAAATCAAATATTCGCTGCCGCGACCCTGTGAATATGCTCTGATAACCATGGAATGCGATGCTGTTCTCAGCGCCAGAGTCGTAAAACTTGAAAAAGCTCAGGGCGAATTTGTTGAAACCATGACCGAAAACTGTCGCCCGAATGTTTTTATTACGATGCTGACTCCAGCCACGCGTAGCGGCTTTCCTGTCTACTCCAGTCAGGTTGATTCTGATTATCCGCGCACCTATTTTGGTTATACCTCGGTCAAGGTTCAGAACAGCGTTGAAGCAATCAATATTGCCATCGCTCCCGAGACGACCACCGAACTCTCTGCCCTGCCCGGAGCAACCCAGAAGATTGATTTCGTTATAACTGACCGTAACAACAAACCAGCGGTGGCTGAAGTGGCCATCTGCGTCGTCGATGAAGCGATTCTCTCACTGACCGGGTTTACTACTCCGGTTCTTGGTTCCCTAACAGACTTTCTCTTGCCGCTCAGCGTATTTACAGGCGATCTGCGCACTTCATTGCTCAGCCAGGATCTCTTTAAACTGATTTCTACCAGAGCTTTGACCGGTGGTGACCAGGGAGCAGGTTCAATTGCCTCTGACCTCGAAGCCCGCCGTGACTTCAGGCCGGTTGCATTCTGGCATCCAGCCCTGCAGCCTGACGAAAATGGCCGGATAACCATCGAATTCAAATTGCCCGACAGCATGACCTCATACCGCGTCTATGCTGTTGCTGCCGATAAAACCACCGGTTTCGGCTCTAAAGACCGACAACTCAAGGTTAGTCGCGAGTTCTATATCGAACCAGGGTTGCCTTCATTCCTTACCGCCGGTGATAAAGCGGTATTCCCCGTTGCCGTTCATAACAAGGGTTCGCAGAATGGCACCGCCGAATTGCAACTGGCTGAGGTTAAGAATGTTACGGCCGCAGTTGTTTCCGGAAAAGTTGAACTGCCGCCTTCGACGACCAGCAGGTTAAAAGTCAGTCTTGACGCCGACAACGGTGCCGGGCTCGCCAGCATTCTTCTTGCCGGCAAGTTTAACAGCCTTGCCGATGCCATCGAACGCGAGTTCCCGGTAAATGTCGCCGCAACTCTTATTAACAGACAGATTTCCGGAAGCTTTACCAAAGATCAGTTGATCAAGCCCGAAGTTCCGGCTTACGTTGCCTCCCTCTCAGCCTTCGCAACAACTGGTGCTGTTCATGCCCGTCTTAATATCTCGCTCAGCCCTTTTGCCAGACTCTCGCCGGCTCTTAAATATCTGATGCGTTATCCCTACGGCTGTGTTGAGCAGACAAGCTCGGCAATTATTCCGCTCGCAGCGATGCGCACTCTGATCAGAGATGGCCGATTGCCCGGTTACAGCCTCGAACAGGTTGATAAATTCCTCGAAAAGGGCTTGGCGCATCTGATGAAGATGCAGCGGGGTTCTGGTGGTTTCAGCTACTGGCCCTCAGAACGCCAGGATAGCTGGTGGGGTTCTCAATATGCGGTTCTGGCCCTGACTCTCGCTGATCGTTCGGGTTACCCTATCGACAAAGAATGCCTGACTTCGGCAGTCGAATACCTGAATCGATATCTCTTTGCCAATAACAATTCCGGAGCCTATGGCCGCGGCATAATGGCCTTGTCGGCTGTTAACCTTGCCATGAACAAGAAGCTCAAGGCCGCTGATCTAGATGTTCTAAAGGGCTGGTTTGCCAAAACCGAAGCAGAAAGCAGTGCTTTGCTGCTCTGGGCCGATGCCATCTGCGGCGAAACCCCCATGGAAGAACTTGAAGGTAAGGTTGCGCAGCTGAAACCCTCAGAAAAATCTGTCGCCCAGGGCTGGTATTATTCCACAACCCGTCACGATGCCTTCATTCTGCTCGCCCAGCTTGCGGTTAATGCCCAGCGAAAGGCTATCGACAGTATGGCCGGCCGCCTGCTCGCATCACTCTCTGAAAGTGGCTACTGGAACTCAACCGCCGACACCGGTATCGTTTTGTATGCACTTTCTGAGTATTTTACCCGCACTAACCCTGGCAACGAAAAGGAAGTTGAACTGAGCCTGACCACCTCGACCGGCACCCGTCAGGTCAAGATTGGTCGCGACGGCCAGACTCTTGATCTTACTCAGGCCGAATTGCTCGCATCAGAGGGCATCAAAATGGTTTCCGGGGGCAATTCATTGCTCAGTTACAGCTTTGAATATGATTACCCCGACCTTCCGACACGCGCCGAACCAGTAAATAACGGCTTTTCGGTTGAAAAGACCATCGAAAACCTCAACGGCAAAAAAGAAATCCGGGTCGGTGACCTTGTTAAGGTAACGGTAGTGTTTGAAGACCAGATCGGCAGCAACGGCCAATGGGCGGTTTTCAGCAACTTTGCTCTCGAAGACCCGATAGCCGCAGGCTTTACCCCGGTTAACAGCTCACTTAAAAACGACGCTCTGCCCGCCGATGCTTCTACTGAAGACGATGAATACTACTGTGATTATGCCGATGGCGCCTACACTTTCTATGCCAATCACCAGGAAATGCGCAAAGACAAGCTTCTCGCTTTCAAGAATCATTTCTGGTCGGGGCGCTTCAAGCTGGTTTACTACCTGCGTGCCATCTGCGAAGGAACCTTTAAAATGAAGGCTACTCAGGTATCGTTGATGTATAACCCGGAAATCAATGGCCTGGGAGTGCCGGCCAACGTTACCATCCTGCCGGCCGAGTGATTGGCCTGCAAATCTGATTGCCGTTCAGCCGCCATGACTGCCAGTTGGTCATGGCGGCTCCATTACAGGGCTGCTTCATCAAAATGCGTATCTTAAAAAAAATTGCAGTGGCAGGGTTCGTCTGCCTGTGTTTATGCCTGGCCGCCTGGGTCTGGCGTGACGCGCTTCTGCCCTACCTTTGCGAAGACCCGCTGCCCTATATTTCCAGACATTTTGCTGATGGGGGCTTTTTTACTGACCGCAACGGGCGAACCCTCCGGGTCTTTCCTGCCACCAGCGGTGATTACTCAATGTATGCGCCCCTGGCAAGTCACCCAGCCACGCTCCTTTCCGGGGTTTTGTTAGCTGAAGACCGCAATTTTTATCGGCATCCCGGTTTCGATGCCGGGGCGATCCTGAGAGCTGCTTGGCAGAACATTTCCAGCCGGCGGGTAATTTCGGGCGCTTCGACGATTACCCAGCAGTTGATCAGGGTTGTAAGACCCAGACCCCGCACGCTCTCTACCAAGGTAGCTGAATTGCTTATGGCGGTCAGGCTCGAAATGGCGCTGAGCAAAGATCAGATTCTCGAAAAATATCTCAACGCGGTTTCGATGTTCGGCAATGTGCGTGGCATCTCCATGGCTGCCAGTCTGCTTTTTGGTAAAAGCGTAGAAATGCTGAACCTTGGGGAAAGCGCGGCGCTGGTGGCTGCGATTCAGGCGCCTGGTCGTCTTGACCCCTTCACCCGTCGCGGCAACCAGAAGCTCCACCAGCGGCGTCGCTGGGTTCTCGACGAAATGCTGCGAGCTGGCGAATGTTCAGCGGCAGAGCATAAAAATGCTGCGGCCATTGTTATTCCCGACTGGCAGCGCCACCGGCCTTTCAATGCCCCGCATTTCTGTGATCTGGCTGTGTCGCTTGCCGGTCGGCCGGTCGGCCGTCGCGTGACTACAATCGATATGACCATGCAGAACCTGCTGACTTCGGCCATATCCGCACACCTGCCGCGACTTATGAAGAGAGGCGCCCTGCAGGCCGGCGGCATGATCGTTGATGCAAGAACTCTAGAAATTCTGGCAATGGCAGGGTCGGTGCAATATGGCCCGGTCGCCGGTGGCTTCAATAACGTCTGCCTGGCACGCCGGTCGGGTGGTTCTATTCTTAAACCATTTCTCTACGCCCTCGCACTTGAAAAAGGTTATTATCCATCCTTCATAATTCCTGACACCATGCAGAGTTTTAAAACGCCGCGGGGTGAATACCAGCCATGGAACGCTGACCGCAAATCCTATGGCCCGGTTACCATCAGATCAGCTCTCGGCAACAGCCTCAATATTTCAGCCGTCAAAATGCTGAATATGCTTGGCGTAAAAGATTTCTACAGCCTGCTTGTCGATCTCGAATTGCTGCCATCCAGGCCTGGTGCTGCCGAATTTTACGGGCTGGGTCTGGCAATCGGCAACCCCGAACTGCGAATGTTCGACCTGGTCAGGGCTTATGCCATTCTAGCCAATGGCGGCTTGCTTAAAAACCTGCTGTTTTTTCCCGAACCCATCGACCCTGACAGGCCAGGCAACCAGATTGTTTCAGCGCAATCTGCCTATATGGTCTTTGATATGCTCGCTGATCCATCGGCTCGTCTGCTTACATTTGGCAATCCATCTTTTTTCAAAACCGCTGCTCCGGTTGCCATAAAAACCGGAACCAGCACTGAATACCGTGACTGCTGGCTTATGGCAGCTAATTCACGCTTCATAATTGCTCTGTGGGTTGGCAATTTTACCGGGGCGCCAACCCGGGGGTTGAGCGGGGCCACTGCCTGCGGGCCGATTTTCAAAAACCTGATCGATTATCTCGAGACCAGTTACCCCTGTGACCGCCCCTTGGAACCACCAGGCATAACCAGACAAAGCGTTTGCTCGATTTCGGGTGAGCGCCCTGGGCAATTCTGCCCATCGACCGGCCGCGAATTGTTTGCTGCCGACACTGTTCTGCCGCCTTTATGCACTTTTCACAAGTCGGCGGATGCAATACATGAACTGCCCTCTGATTATGCAAGTTGGCTGCGGCAAAGACGCAAGGTTCTCGATCTTGACCCCTTTCAGCTAATCAATGATTCGGCAATGGCTGATCCTTGGAATTTAAGCGGTTTGCAACCGCGTGAACCTGCGGTGGTGCCTGTTGCAAGCGGGCCTTTGCTGATACCTGCCACTGCTGATTCTTTTGATTCATGCAGTATCAGAATTGTTTCGCCCCATGACGGTGATTGCTATGTCATGGCTGCCAGCCATGAAAATTTTGCATTGCTGCGAGCCATTCCTTCACAACCTGTGCCCGAGATAATCTGGTTGGTCAATGGCAGCGAATTCGTCAGAACTCCGCCGCCTTACGAGACTTATTGGCCACTCGCCAAAGGGGTCTACCGGATCTGCGCCATCACCGAAGGTGACCAGGCGGCCGAAATCGAAATTCGGGTCGAATGATGATTTTTTGGTTGTTTAAGTCTTTTCTGCGGCACCATAATTTATTTAGTTAGCAAAAAGAGCGATGTCTGCTCGAAGCAGAGCCGAAGTTTGCTGCCAAGAAGAATGTTGTTGTCGATCACAAAACCTGATAATCTGGTTGGTATGTTCGCTAAATCAGATAACAAAATTTTTGCTCTGCTGCTGCTTTTTATGATTGCATCCTGGCCTTCGGCAGCGTGCAGCCTTGCTTTGCACGACTGGAAGCTCGTTTTTTATCTTAAAATACCAGTTTCGGCGCCGTTTTTCCCATTGGCCGAATTGAACACCGTCTCCGAAAGAATGCAGAATAGCCCCGTCAGTTCGATTGTCTGGGCGGCTTCAACAAGCTGGTATGGGCGCCTGGCTCTTTCATTTCTGCCACTGACCGGTGACCCCGCTGCCCTGCTGCCCATGATCAACGTGCCGGCCGGGGGTTCGATGCTTGGCCTTGCTCGTGGCCACCTGACCCCAGGCTCAGCTGGCATACTGCTTGGTTCTGACCAGTGCAGCATTAAAATCGCCTTTTTTTCAGACCGCAATTCCGCTTATAATTGCCATCAGCTGGTTCTGTTGCAAAATTCGCGAATTCGCGCCGTTCAGCCCGACCCGGCCTGCCCATGGGTTCATGAGAGTATCGGTCAGAGCTGGCTTTCGCTGATCTTTTACCAAATGCCGATTCCCGGGCGCACCTTGTCGCTGTCGATGTACCCGGTGCGTCGCAGCCGGCTCAGCATTTATGAAGACCATCAGCTCGTCGAAAATTTGTTGAGCCATAAACTCCTGCTCCGCCGCCCAGATCTGGTGGTCGATCCCTACGCCTTTGATTTCCCGGAGCTGCCTGAATGATAACCTGTAAAAAATTTTTGCGGCTGTTAAGTTTTTTTGTCGTGTTTTGCCCGGCCTCATTGTTTGCCCTTGAATTTAAGACCGTTGATTTTGAGCGCCTCCTGCGTGCTCACCCCCTGATGAAACATTTCGATCCTGATTCCGGGCGGTTCAAGGGTACCATCAGCGAAATTATTCCAGTCGAGGTTATGCAACAAAGAGTTGCCAGCCTGACCGCACAGATTGCCGCCCGTGAAACCGCCAAATCCGAACTTGCCAGGCAAGCTTTGAACTCGACGATTGTCGATGAAGCCGCCATCTGGAACAGCATCAGGGAACATGATACTGCCATCGCCAGTTTAAAAAAACAACTGGCCGCCGAACAGGAATTGCTAGACCAGAAAGGCGTGCCAGCCTTGACGACCCTCTTTTCTCAAACCACAACATTGGTGCGCGATGTGGTCAGAGGTGCTGCTGCGTCTGGTTCTCTGCTGATCAACAAGTTGCCCCGCTTTCGCTCAGGTTTGCCCAGGCCTGGCGAGAATGACCTGCGGCGATTTTTTTTCTACCTTGATGCGCCTCGTCTTGAAAAATATCTGCAAAACTCTGGTACCATCGGTTTAATGTTTTCACAGACTGATCGACCGGTATTGTTTGAGCGAAACGGAGAAGATTGACATGCGCCTAAAAATTACTCTGCTGATGCTGTTCCTGCTCTTGCAGTTGCCGGCAATTGCTGGCGAATTCCGGGTTGGCGCCATTGATCTTGCCATGGCTGCAAGTTTGCATCCGCGTATGGCACTGTTTGATTTTGACCGTATGGGTTTTTACAGGGTCGATATGGGTTTAACTCAAGAAGATTTTGACGCCGCGGTTCTTGCCCTTAAAAACGCACCGGTGGCTTTAGAACATGGCGAAGAATTGCGCCTTCTCGAAGGCAAATTGCGTGACATTGACCGCCAGAAGTCCCTGCTGATCGCTGAATTTTCGGGTCTGCAACCAGTTAATCCGGCCGAGGTGCAGAACGACTTGAATGTTCTTGCTGCCGAAGAAGTGCGTCTTAACGATCAACTGGCTGACCTCAGGTTTGCCATTGCCTGCCCTGAACTGACTGACCCGGCTGCCACTCGGCAGATTCTCAACGAAATCGAACGCGAGATTCTGGCTGCGGTGCGTGCTGTCGCTGCGTCAGGCAGTTATGACCTGATTTTGAATTCCTCGACTCCGGTGCCTTATGGTTACCCGGTGCGTTACCAGGCCGGTGAAATGTATGGCCAAGGTGTTCCGGGCATCAACGCTTCACTGTTTTATGCCTTTCTTGCAAAAAACAATCTGGCACACCCGCTCGACGAAACGCCGCCATCTCGTGAACTCATCAACTGGCTTGAGTTAACCCATTTCCCTGATGCAGTGAATCTCCTGCCGATGCGCCCTTACCCCCTGGTTTTGTCGGGTGCCGACAATATTTTGTCGCCTGTAATGCAGCAAATTTATGCCAACAATCAAATTAAACCAGAAGTTTTCAAAGTTGTTGATTCAGTTATTCACAAGATAGAAGAACTTGTGGCTTCTTCCCCCTCAGATGTTAAACATTGATTCTGGTGGCACTTAAATTGCGGTAGTAATATGGGGAGTTTTTTATTATGATCGCTCGAATTTTAAAAAGCAGGCTGGCCGGTTTTACGCTCGTAGAAATAATGGTTGCGAGCGCTGTTTTTGCATTGTTTACGGGCGGGCTGTTTGCCTTTTATCGCATGGGCAGTCGCATGTTCATGACCGGCAGCTGGAAACTCACCCGACAAAAAGAAGCCGAGAGGTTTCTTCTGGTTCTCAAAGAACGCATCGAACAGGCGGCCAACGCTACCTCCATAAACCCAACCGCCGCTAATCAGATAACTTCCTCGCCCTGCAATTTTATAACCCTTAAAAATAGCAAACCCGTCTCGGGTATCAAAGCGAATCAGCGTCTGATGCTTTTTTCGGTCTCGAAGCCCGAGATGACCGCATTACCCGGCGCCAAAAAAGGAACCGTTGTTTATCATTGCCTGATGGCTGTTCCTGCCGAAAAAAATCTTTACACTCTTCATCTGCATGCAAATACCAAAACTTCAGCCTTTGACGGCGTAGATTATTTTAACAGTCCCGCCGATTTCAAGCCAGATACGGCCGTTTTTCCTAATTTTGCGACCAATTTTGCCAATGAACCTGCCAACTTTGGCCTGGGCACTGTTCCTTACACTTATAAGCTGAATGACGTTGCCTCACTGACGATTTCATGGGCCTTAGAAGACCCCGCCGCTCCAACCGGTCAGACCGACAAGGTGGTTGGAATCAAGCTCACAATACAGAACCCTTCACACCCTGAAACAATGGTTGATCAGGGTATGCAGGCAAAACTCGACAGGTCCGTGACCCTGATTGATCTCGACCTCGGAGGCTTCTAATGCACCTTAAACGAAAAAAAACGGGCATGACTCTTACCGAGGTAATGCTGGCTATGGCATTGCTGGCTTCAGCTTTTATTCCGATTATCGGGGTGATGGGTTCTTCGATTAAAGCCACCGAAAAAGATGACAGCACGATTAAGGCGGTTAACCTCTGCCAGGAAAAGCTGAACCGGGCTTTGCAATTCGATTTTGATAAAATGCCGGTCGGTTCATACGGCGGCGCCGTTGCCAAAACTCTCCAGACGAGTGGCAGCGCCAATGGTATCGTTCTTACCCTTGGCCCTGAAGCTGTTAACGGCATTCAGTTCACTTCAAAACTTGATGTGACCGATGCTCCTGGCACGTTTCTCGTCTGGACCTACGACGCCTTCGCCAAGGGGCAGAACCCGGCCGACCCCACTAAATGGGGCTGGGTCGAAAAGAAATTTGATTATGCCAACCTGTTTCATAAATATGTGCTGACCGTCACCTGGAAAGAAAAAGGTTCTGCCAAAGACAAGTTCTACACCCTGGCTTCACACAAGGCCAAAATCAGGAGATAAACCATGAAGCACATTCAGTCACGGCACGGGGCGGCTCTGATTCTGGCACTGGTTTTTTCTGTCGTTCTGCTGCAAATGGCCATCGCCTATAGTTCGATGACCCGTTCTTCCAAGCCCCAGACCGTTCAGATCGATGAGCGCGTCAAACTCGATTATCTTGCGCACGGCATGACCGAACTGGCTGTTCTTAAATTCCAGCTTTATCCGGCCGATTTCTACGCCGCCTGGGAAGCCGCTCAAAAAGGTAATAATACATACCTCAAACAGTTTACTGTATCTGCCCCTGAATTTACGATCAAGGGTTTTAAAGACTCAGTATCTTCATTCAATGCTGCGCCTGTTGATATTCAGCTCGCCAGCATGGCAATTCTGACCGACAACAAATGGAAAACCGAAGCCCTTTACATTCAGGCGGGCGCAGAATACGAAGATCAGATGGGGCGCCCTATTTCAAAAGAAGCTGTCAGACTTGTATCACTCGAACGAATACTTATCAAATAAACGGGGGAAAGTAATGGCAAGGTTAAGGCATTTTTTACTGATAATGCTGTTGCTGGTGGGTTCTAACACCACCTACGCTCAGCGCAGTCGCGACATCGCTTACGTCGGCAAAATCAATCTCAAGGCAGTGGTGATGCTTCACCCCGCCATGACCTCCTATGACCCTGGGTTGCAGGCCTTCAAAGTTGATCCGGGTCAGGTGGCCCCCCAGCAGATGCAGCAGAAAGCTTCACAGCATCAGGCAGAACTCGATGAGCTGGCTTCGCTCATCAAATCTCTTCAGGGCAAGATTAACGAAGCGCATCGCAGTTATAATCGCCAGGTCGAAGAGATGGCAACTCGCTACACTGACGGCTTAGAAGGCCTTGCAACCGGGCCGGCGGTCATGCGTCGCCAAGAATACCAACTTGACCAGAACAAGGCTGATGCCTCTCACCGGGCCAGGCTCACCGCTCTGGGTGCTCAGTTATCGACTGCTGAAGACCGTCGTGACCGGCTGAGTCGCATTGCTTACACGGTTGGTTATACCGAACCCGAAGAAACCAGGCGCAAGTTTGCAGCAATTATTAACGAAATTCGCCAATACACCCAACAGATCGCCACCCAGAAAAACGTTCAGGTGGTTCTGAATACAAGTCTCAGCAGTGTGATATCGCGAACAAGAGAGACGGTTGTTCCACCTGATTTCGATTATGGCAAGATTTTTGCGATACCTTTTCCTAGAGATATCGTCAACGATTCAGCAGCGGTTGCTGGTTATTATGGCAATATTTCGAGTCTGGCGGCCAACTGGTTGAGCCATAGCGACAAGGTTCTCGAGCCTTTCAAGGCTGCCATGCTTGATAACGATGTTTTTATCGGCGGCGTCGATCTGACGGCTGAGGTTCTGGCAGCGATCTTCAAGGCCTATAAAATTGATCCGAACATTGGTAACGCGGTAATTCAGTCAGTTAAACTTAACTGAGCGGGTGTCCTCAAACACAGGAGGGGCTATATGAACAAAAGAATCCTGACATTGGCTTTGCTGGCTCTGTTGACGGTGGTGGTAATGCCCCCGCAGGGCTTTGCCCTGGCGCCCGAGTATGAGCGCAACGGCGAATGCTATCTGTTGATCGGCCAGGGGCCGGTCGCTCTTAAAGGGGTTTTTCGTCTCAACAACCCCGAAAAGGCAAAATATTTTGACCCGGCGAAACATCTTTTTACACCTAACAATACTTTTTCTTTCGCCGTTGACCTGAACCGCGTCATCTATACTTTTACCGAAGCAGTTGATGCTGGGTTCAGTCTTCTGAGTAACAAGCTCAAAAGACAGGTGCTTGACAGCGGTTCGACTAACCACGCTGACTATGGCTACCACGCTTATTTTCATTACGATCACCGCAGTTGGGGTGCCGGTTCTAATGTTTACCGCGTTGGCCCGGTTGGCCGCAGTATTCAGGGCTCCTCCAGCTTTAAATCGGCTGGCCCCGGTTCTTCAATCGCAACGCCTGCAGGCAACCCCCTGCCAACCTTTACCGGTGCACTGACTCTCGATAAATACACAGGCAAAAACTGGTATGAAATTCCCAATGGCGCCTGGTATTCAAGCTGGAAAACCGGCAGTGCTATCGGCGGCTTCAGCACTTTCTATGTGGTTTTCGGTGACAAGGAAGAAGGCAAAGCCCACAACTGGACTCTCTTCACCTGGGACCCAGATAACCTCAATCTTGATGCCCCGGTATACACAAGTAACGCCGGTAAGGTAGTTGCTACTTCTTATGACAAAAAAATCACCCGGCAGATTTTTGCCGGCTGCCTTGACGGTTGCGGTGGCGCAAGCGGTTCAGGCAGCGGTGTTGCCGACGAAATGACCAACGACCTGGCCTTCATGCCACCGATCAAAGCGCAACCATCAAGAACCTACTTCTATTCACGCCCCAAATACCAGGCAGGGGCAGAGATCACTCTTAATGGCAGTCTCTATACACCAGGTGCCAGCAACCCGCTTATCGGTCTGCCCGACAGTATAGACACCCTCTGGATCGGCGTCTCAATGCGTAATGTCAGCTCAGACTATGTTTACGCACTTGGTACCAGCGTTATTAAAGACTGGTATAAACAGGCTACCGGCGCCGATGCCTCAGCAATGGATATCTCGGCCGTCGCTGTTTCCAACCAGTGGAACCAGGAAGGCGGTATTATATACGCCTACGATAGTGCCGGTAAGATGATTTACAAGTTTCAGCGCCAGGAAAAGTCAGGCTCGCCAATCTCAAAAGAACGATATCAGGCTCTCTCGATGGCAAGCGTTCTCAGTTCGGTAGGCGCCAGTCCTAACAGTGTCATCGACGATATCAAAGCCGATGGTTTCGGCAGCATGTACTTTGCCATGAGCCACCCGGCCAAAAATGTGGCTGATTACGACCCTCGCTACTACTTCAATCCCAACGACTGGATATACCTGAAAAAGGGTGTTAAAAACACCGATGATGGTAGCTGGTCAGGCAATCTCATTTACAAACAGGGTTACGGCAAGGTAGTTTTTGAAAGAAACAACCGCAACGGCAAGGTAAGAGAAATCGGTCGCAAGGATTTCGCCGTTCGTTATTATAACGTGCCCTTCGTTATCGACATCCCCGGCATGGAACAACTCGCCAACGAAGAAATTTCCAGCAAAAATACCCAGGCAATTCTTGCCAGTTGGTCGGCAGTCATTGGTAACAACAATAACAAGTGGGATGCCGGCGATTATAACTACGGCAATGCCGGCGTTGCGAGTTTTTATGAATACAGTTATGCCGATCCCGGTCAGTGCCGACTTTCGGTCATAAACGTTCCGACTCCTGATGTCGTTATCAGTCTGGGCGGCAAAAAATCCTATCTCGACATCGTTGGGCCATATCTAAACACCATTCCCGCACCCAATACGGCTGACCGTAATACCAATCAGAGTGCGGGTCTTATTACTCCGTCGCCAGCCAATCTGTTGCCAGATCAACTCTATTTTTACATGGTTGAGAACTACCCGCTGCCTGATGGCACCCAGAACCCCCTTGAACAGCCCGACTGGGATAACGACGGCAAGTGGGGTGGCTTCATCACTTCAATAATTAACCCTGAATCATCTACCAAAGGCGGTAATGTCTACTACCGCTGGCGCACCTGGATGGTTGAAGACCTTTATGGCAACCCGGTATGCAAAGCCATGGAATCTAAGCCTCCAGTCACTGGTAATACCGGCATGTATCCTTATCAATATTTTTACTCACCGGTGCCTGGCAAATATATCCTTACCTGTCAGGTTCTTTATGACTGGTATGACTATGACCTGTTGAAGTTCGGCGATACGATTGATGACCTGCCGACGGTTCTTAGAACCGGCGAAAAAGCGTTGCCGGTTACTTCCGGGTCGGTTGCCCACGCTTCGGCCGTTGATACGCTCAATGGTATCATGAGCAGCACCAACTTCAAGTTTATGGCTGCTTCTGCAAGCCAATATATCAGCGCCATTCTTGAAGGTGGCGACCAAACCTTCGCGATGGTGCCGCTGGTCGTAAAAGGTACCGTTGTGCCTAACATCAATCCGTTCGAAGTCGCACGTATTCAGCGCTGCGATGTTGTTCCGGCCCTCGAGTCTACTAAAAATTACCTTAAAGACAATACTTACTGGAGCCCGCAGACAGGCGCTCAGCCTGTGGGCGGCTTTCATGGTATTGAAGCCGGCAAAAGCTACTACTGGCGCACCGATATCGCTTCGCAGACCAATCTGTTCTTCGATATTTCGAAATCGACTGATACTACACCTGGCGCCTCGACCTATAACTATGTTGCCGCCAAGCTCATGGAAAACCAGGGTCTCAATCTTGACGGCACTGAAAAGAACCCATTCTATGTCAACCGCAAGCCTGAATTCCAGTTCCGTAACCTCGGCGGCGACGTGCGCTGGGTGAACAACAGCAAGATCCGTGTTACCGCGCACCTCGAATACAAGGTTCCCAAGGCTGGCGGTGGCTACGAAGTTCAAAAGAAATTTCTGATTCAGGATGCCGGTAACCCTGGCGAACCCCAGGAAATTACCGTAAAACCTGAAGCCAAGGTATTTACCGTCAATACCCCGATCGTTACTCAGACCGGTGGCGACCTGCCCCCGACTGACCCGACCGAAGCCACATTGGTTATCACTATGCGCCGCATGTTTGAATACGACATGTGGATCAACATCTGGAACGGCACCAAATGGGTCTGGGGTTCTTACATTACCCTGCCAAAAGACATGATCATCGAGTCCAAGACTACCGTTAAGATCATTGATATGCAGAATCCCCAGATTCTCTACTCAGAAACCTTGCCAAACAACCTGTTCGGCGAAACCGGCGCATTGCTGGCCGCTGGTGTAGGGCCGAGTGGCAAAACCAATCCGTCACAGATCAGAATTGCCTACTCTGATAACAACCCCTGGGAAGCCGTTGACTCAGAAATGGGCATCACCGATGAGGCTACTTATAAAAATAACCGCACAGCGAATGTTAGCACCCAGGTAACGGTTGCAAGCCTGATATCCGGCCAGAAACCCAGTTCAATGCATAATCTTAAACCGATCTTTGCCAAGCGCTTTAACCGCAGGGTTACCCTGTCTTTCGAAACTGCCAGCCGCAACGCAGATGGCACCTTCACCAAGAAAACTGCACCGCTTGACTTTGGCACCCTCTATTCACATAATTACGACAAGCTCACCGGAGCAGAGAACATCAAGCGTCTCGAAAAAGATTCCCAGTCATTTAGTCAGGTTAAGCCAAACGGCACCGTGTCTTATTTTGCCAAGATCTATTACAAGATGCCCATCGGGCAGGTTAAAATCGGTGCCGGTGACAGTCTGAAAATCCCGACCGGTTATGCTAACAACACACCCGGATATCATAACAAGGCCAACAACACCATCAATCCTTACCAGTTCTTTATCAGTGTTACTGACTCGTCGGGTAACGAACTCGCGACCAAGACCCTGAATCTG
>Ga0209098_1000343_pt1 | contig 52720 bp, 29 predicted proteins | sample AD_JPNHW1_MetaG_FD_184429 | JGI IMG/M metagenome (GOLD analysis project Ga0209098, IMG submission 184429) | Active sludge microbial communities of municipal wastewater-treating anaerobic digesters from Japan - AD_JPNHW1_MetaG (SPAdes) (version 2) | ecosystem: Engineered > Bioreactor > Anaerobic...
TGTTGGTCCAGGAGGGTCGGGTTGTGGGGCTTTTTTGCTCTCAAAACCGCCTCGAAAACCCGGTGAGCCGCGACGCACAAAGCGATTTGCGGCCTTTTCCGGTCAAAATTGAGGGGTCCGGATTCGTTATCCCCTGTGATACAATCATCCCGGCCATCGGTCAGCAGTTAGCCATCGATTTTATGGATAATGAATCAATTAAGACCGAAAAAGGCAGTTACCGTACCCGGGATCGTTCCATCTTCATCGGAGGAGATGCCCTCAGGGGCGCCTCTACCGCAATCAATGCGATCGGCGATGGCCGGAAAGCCGCAGCAGAAATTGTGGCTGATTTCCAATCCCTTTTTAAAGGAATTCACCTTGCTGAAACCTGTGAAAAACCAGATAAAAAGGTTGATGTGAATTCCCTCATGCACCGCAAATCGATTCGTATCATGGGCAAAGCCCCTTCGGAGACCCCGATCGATCAGCGAAGAAATTTCAACCTGGTCACCGCTTCTCTCAGCACTCAGGAAGCACAAGAGGAGGCAAGCCGGTGCCTTCATTGCGATGAATTATGCAATGTTTGCGTGACCGTTTGTCCTAACCTGGCGAATTTTTCTTATACGATTGAACCTTGTACCCTCCATTTGCAAAAGGCAATCCGCGGAGAGGATGGATCCCTGTCCTATCAGGAAGATCGTAACTTCATGATTGATCAGCCTTACCAGGTCCTGAACCTCCGGGATTTCTGCAACGAATGTGGCAACTGCACGACCTTTTGTCCTGCTTCGGGCAAACCTTTCAAGGATAAACCCGGACTCTCTCTTTCAGTGGAAAGTTTTAACCGGGAGGAGCTTGGTTTTCTACTCAGTCGTCTGCCCGGGAAAGATATACTCATCTACAAGGAAAACCGGCAGATAAAGACCTTGTACCTTCGAGAAGGGAAATATTACTTTGAAACAGGACAGGTGAAAGCAATCCTCGATGAAAAGACCTTCCGGCTGCTGGATGTCCGCTTTTTGACACCTTGCGTAAAGGAATATCATTTTACCTTTGCAGCAGAGATGAGCATCATTTTGAAAGGTGCCACTGCTGTTCCTTTTTGAGAAAGAGCAACAGGTTATTTCTTTACCGGTCAAGGCGCCAGAAATTAATTATTAATCAATTAATTATATAGGAAACAATGATTCAGACTGAAGAACAAATTATCGATCCGGTGGTTTTACAGAAAGCGATCGACCGTTACCGCGAGAAAGGGATCATTCTCCCGACTTTTGCCCAGATGCGAAATCCTGAGCTGGTCCCGGAGAAGATCAAGGAGAAATTGAAAAACATCGGATTGTGGGATCTTCATCCGCTGAACCTTTTCAGGATCACCTGGAAAAATGAACCAAGGCCTGCCGGTGGGTTGTATGGCCGTCCCAATTTTCTGGAACTTCCCAAAGCGTTGACCGGCATTGATTCCAGGATTATTGTCATGTTGGGGAAGTGGTTTCCCACAGGGGCCCACAAGGTTGGCGCCGCTTATGGGTGTCTGGCGCCACGCATCATCACCGGCCGTTTTGATCCCACCTGGCAGAAAGCGGTCTGGCCCTCAACCGGTAATTATTGCCGGGGCGGTGCTTTTGACTCTTACTTAATGGATGTGACAGCAGTTGCCATCCTGCCTGAAGAGATGAGCCGTGAGCGGTTTGAATGGTTACAAGAGATAGGTGCCGAAGTGATCGCGACACCCGGATGTGAATCCAATGTCAAAGAAATTTATGATAAATGCTGGGAGATAAGGAGAACGCGAAAAGATGCGATGATCTTCAACCAATTTGAGGAATTCGGAAATTCATGTTGGCATTATGAGGTGACAGGGGCTGCCATTGAGGAGACATATCAACTGGTTGCCAACCCCGGAAATCGTTTAGCCGGTTACATTTCGGCCACCGGGTCAGCGGGTACTATTGCCGCAGGCGACTATCTCCGGACCCGTTTCCCTCATATCCGTGTGGTTGCCAGTGAGGCCCTCCAATGTCCCACGTTGCTGTTGAACGGATTTGGAGGCCATCGAATCGAAGGGATCGGCGATAAACATGTACCATGGATCCACAATATCAAAAACACCAATGTGGTTACCGCCATTGACGATGAGGATTGTATGCGGATCCTGCGATTGTTCAATGAGCAGGATGGTTGCCGCTACCTTGAGAGCGAAGGGGTCAGTCCTGAAGTGGCTTCACAACTGGGGGCCATTGGGATTTCCGGAATCGGGAACATCCTTTCGGCCATTAAAACAGCCAGGCATTTTGATATGACTGGCGACGATGTATTGGTCACCATTGCCACCGATTCAGCCGAAATGTACCATTCACGGATCGAGGAATTGGCCGGAACAAGAGGTGTCTATTCAACCCTTCAGGCAGCCAAAGACCATGAAAAATGCCTCCTGGGAGCCACCGATGACCATTTGAAAGAGCTGACCTATACCGACCAGAAAACAATCCATAACCTGAAATATTTTACCTGGGTTGAGCAACAGGGAAAGACTGTGGATGATCTACGGCAGCTTTGGGATGACCCGGAAATCTGGCCCCGACTTTTCAACCAGCCACACCGATGGGATTCGTTGATCAATGAATTCAACGAACGGACAGGGCTTTTGAAATAATTATGGCAAATATCTTTCATTACGAATGTTGCAATTGCGGCCACACCATAAGTACAAGGGAAGCAGTCTATCTTTGCCCTGTATGTGAGCCCCTTAACAAGCCTGGTCAGCCTCCTTTGGGCGTTTTGAAAGTGATTTATCCAGACGCGGGGAGGCTGCTGCATGGAGACCCTGAAACAAGGTTCAGAAACCTCAAAAACGAGGGATTCTTACCATTGCTACCTTTGCCAGACCTCACTTGCCAGCCACCTCTCCGAATCGGTAATACGCCTCTTTACAAGCTGGATAATTTTTACAAGCCGTTTCCAGGGAATGCACCAGACACTTCTTTAAAGGCGCCCTCCCATGTTTCAGATAGTCCTGAAATTTTCATCAAAGACGATTCGCAAAACCCGACCTTTTCATTCAAAGATCGTGCATCGGCTTTGGTTTCAGGATGGGCGGCGGCGCATGGTAAGCAGACCATCATCGCGGCCTCTACCGGAAATGCAGGCTCATCCCTTGCAGGTATTTGTGCTTCCCAACGACAGCGGGCAGTGATTTTTGTACCAGCCTCAGCCCCCCGCGCCAAACTGACCCAGATCGTCATGTACGGAGCACGCATCATCCCGGTCAGGGGGAATTACGACATGGCCTTTGATCTAACCGTTAAAGCAAGCCGTTTATTCGGTTTCTATAACCGCAATACCGCTTTCAACCCCCTGACTGTCGAAGGTAAAAAACTGGCAGCCATGGAGTTGTATGAACAGTTGGGTTTCCGATGCCCCGACCGGCTTTTCATCCCGGTGGGTGATGGCGTTATCCTGGCCGGCCTGTATAAAGGGTTCGAAGATTTGTTGCATTGTGGCATTATCGAACAAATACCCGTGATCATTGCTGTTCAGGCCGAAGGTAGCAGAAACCTGATGGATAACCTTCACAGAGGACAGTTTATCGCCAGATCCTCCTCGACAATTGCTGATTCCATTTCTGTCGATATCCCCCGGAATTTTCACATGGCAGCAGGCTTTCTCAAAAAATACCAGGGTGAAACGATTGCTGTCACCGATCAGGAGATAATAGAGGCTGCAGGAAACCTGGCAAGGATGTCCGGGATTTTTGCAGAACCTGCGGCCGCTGCTGCTTTTGCCGGTTTATTGAAGTACAACAGAGAAGAGCGTCTCTCCCCAGGATCCAAAAACGTCGCATTACTCACAGGCAGCGGGCTGAAAGATCCGGAAGCAGTCCGTTCGGCGGTTGTTCTCCCCGAGCCTTTCGACCCTGAAAAAGACACACTGGAACATCTCTTCGAAAAATGAGTTTGACATGATCACTTTTACCCTGAATGACCACCCTGTAAAATTCGACGGTGATGAAGACGGCTCCTTGTTGCATTTTCTGAGGGAAAAAGAGAACATCACTTCCGTAAAAGACGGCTGTTCCGGCCAGGCGGCCTGCGGTGCCTGCCTGGTGGAGATCAACGGGAAGGCACGATTATCCTGTACTCAAAAACTGAAGTATCTTGAGGGGGCCCATGTCGTGACCCTGGAAGGGATACCCATCCCCGTAAGAGATATCATTGCCCGAGCTTTTGTCAACAAAGGAGCGGTTCAATGTGGATTTTGTACGCCCGGATTGATCATGCGGACGAAAATCCTGTTCAAAGATAACCCGGCACCTTCCCGGTATGATATACGGAAAGCCATTAATCCGCACCTTTGCCGGTGTACAGGATACCAGAAGATAGTGGATGCCATTGAAGCAGCGCTTCATCAACTCAACCGCCACGACCCAAAAGAACATGTGCAGGTTAAAGATGATACAACGGATAACCCGGGAGCGGTTTGCTCCTCTGAACCATGTGGAGTCGGTATGCCCGTTGAGAAATACCAGGCTTTTGAAACAGCCATCGGAAAGCGACTTTTCGTCAATGATATGAGGGTTGAAGGGATGTGCTACGGGGCGCTCCGGTTCAGTGACCACCCCAGGGCCAGGGTGATTTCGATTGATGGGAGCCATGCAATGGCGATGGAAGGAGTTATCAGGGTCTTTACAGCGGATGATGTCCCCGGCGATCGTTACACCGGATTGATTTTCAGTGATTGGCCACTCATGATCGCAACCGGGGAGACAACCCGTTACATAGGAGATGTTGTCGCCGGCGTTGTCGCTTGCGATGAAGCTACTGCCAGAGCAGCCGCCCGGTTGATCGAGGTCAGATATGAGGTATTCGATCCGGTTACAGATATCCATGCAGCATTGAAAACCGATGCGCCCCGCGTGCACATAGATCGCTCTAACCTATTGGATCAATGTATAGTACAAAGAGGCCAACCCATTGAACCGGCATTGGCGGGATCGGATTTTACAGTTTCAGGAGTTTATGAGACCCAACGTATAGAGCACGCTTTTCTGGAGACGGAAGCAGCTTTGGCGATCCCGATGGATGCCGGTATTCATCTATACAGCCAGGGGCAGGGAGTGTATGTCGACCAAAAACAAGTGGCTTCATTGCTCAATATTTCTGAAGAGCAGGTAAGGGTGACACTGGTTCCATGCGGCGGAGGTTTCGGTGGGCGCGAAGACCTCACCGTTCAGGGCCATGCTGCGCTCTTTTCATTCCTTTTAAAACAGCAGGTTATGGTCCATCTCACACGGGAAGAGTCGATCCGGATGCATCCGAAAAGGCATCCGGTTTGGATGGACATTACCTTGGGATGTAACAGGGAAGGACAACTGACAGCTTTGAAATTAAAAGCCATCGGCGATACAGGGGCTTATGCATCCGTTGGGAACAAGGTGATGGAAAGGGTTGCAGGTCATGCAAGCGGAGGTTACCATGTTCCCAATGTTGATATCCGGGCCTTGACCGTGTACACCAACAATATCCCTTGCGGCGCTATGCGAGGGTTTGGAGCAAACCAGGCAGCTTTCGCAATAGAAAGTTGTGTTGATGAGCTGTGTGCCCTGGGAGGATTTGACCGTTGGAAGTTCAGATATGACAATGCTTTGGAAGAAGGAAAGATGACAGCAACAGGTCAGGTTCTGGGAAAAGGAGTCGGCATCAAATCCTGTTTACTGGCCTTAAAAGAGCATTTTTACAAAGCCCGTTATGCAGGTCTTGCCTGTGGCATCAAGAATTCCGGTGTCGGGAACGGAATGGTCGATTTCAGTGACGTCAGGATCACCATACAAACCGGTGGCAGGGTATTGATCGAGCATGGTTGGACCGAGATGGGCCAAGGCGTGCACAACATGGCCATCCAAACACTGAATCAGGAGACAGGAATTCCTGTCCGGCTAATCGAGGTGGAGGTCGATACAAAAGCAGCAATGCCTACCGGAATGACCACCTCTTCAAGAGCAACAGCGCTTCTTGGAAACGCCATCATCGATGCAGCTCTGCAAATCAGGGAAGATATCCGGGAAGCGGCCATCCGACCGGAAAATGAAGATTCTTTAGCCCTTCTGGCCGGAAAAATGTACCTCGGGAAGTATTATTGTGACTGGACCACAAAACCCGGAGCAGCGGTGGATAAGATCATCACCCATTATTCTTACGGATATGCCGCACAGTTGGTGGTTTTGGATGAAAATGGAAAAATTTCCTGTGTTTATGCAGCCCATGATGCCGGCAAGATCATGAACCCGGTATTTTTTGAAGGTCAGATCCAGGGCGCTGTACACATGGGTATCGGGTATGCCCTTACTGAAGATCTTCCCATGAAAGATGGTCAGTTGGTCAGCCATAAATTGCGCGATTGCGGGGTCATGACGGCGATGCAAACACCTGATATTCATGTAATTGGCATTGAAGAATCAGATCCGGTCGGGCCTTACGGAGCCAAGGGAATCGGTGAAATCGGGCTTGTCCCGACTGCTGCTGCTGTTGCGAATGCCCTGTGCGCTTTCGACGGGGTCCGTAGAAAGAAATTGCCTTTGAAACCGAACTATTTAGTTGGTTCCCAATAACAAACTTTGGGAGAGGAGATCTTCCCTTTAGAAAAGTAAAACAGATATTTATATATTTGTGAACACGCTTCATGCTGGTTAAAAACCTCTAATGTCTGAACCATGACTTTAGAACTCATCCTTGCACTGATCCACAATATAGCCTTGCTGATCGCCATCAGCTTGCTCGGAGGTTTTCTGTGGAAAAAGAATCCCGGGACCGTAACCTTCACGGATAAACTGTTTGCGGGCTTTTTCCTGGGAAGTGTCGGGATGATGATCATGCTTACTCCCTGGATCCTGCTTCCGGGCTTGGTTTTTGACACCCGTTCCATCCTGCTCTCCATTTCAGGTCTGGTCTTTGGACCGATACCCACCCTCACCGCCATGCTCATCACCGCCATTTACAGGCTTTTTATGGGTGGTCCGGGAATGTGGATGGGATTGGGAGTCATCATCACATCGGGAGCCACCGGACTTCTTTGGAGAAGATTCCGTCCGGAGTGGCAAAAAAAGAAACCAGTCGTTGAGCTCCTGATGCTTGGATTTGCCGTACACCTTCAAATGCTGCTCCTTACACTGCTTCTGCCCAAAGAACGTTTTCTCCATACTCTTGAGGCAGTTGGAATTCCCATTCTTACTATCTATCCTCTTGGTTCACTGCTTTTTGGACTTCTGATGGTCAGCAGGCAAAAACATTTTGAAATCCGCAGGGCCCTGCATAAAAGCGAAGAAAAATTCCGACAGCTTTTTGAAAGAAGCGATGTAGTAATGCAGCTGATCGAGCCGCTTACCGGAAAAATACTGGATTCCAATGAAGCATCTGCAAAGTTTTATGGTTATTCGCTGGAAGCGCTTCGATCCATGCATACCTCTGATTTAAGAAAGCAATCACCTGAAGAAGGATACCTTTTGCGCCAATTAGCTTTGAAGGGAGAACGGCAGTTTTTTGAGTTAGAGCATCAACTTGCCAACGGTGAAACAAGGATGGTTGAGGTTCACACTTCCCCCATCATTGTCGAAGGGCAGACCATCATTTTTACCATTATCCACGATATCACCCTGCGTAAAAAAGCAGAGAGTGCCTTACTTCAGGCCAAGGAAAAAGCTGAAGAGAGCGACAAAATGAAATCTACTTTTCTGGCAACCATGAGCCATGAATTGAGAACCCCTCTAAATGCCATCATCGGTTACAGCGACCTGATCTCTACCGAAAACGATGAGATTTCAGAAATCCGGAAATTCGGAAAAATCATCCTGGATAACGGGAAACACCTCCTTTCGATCATCGAATCCATTTTCGACATTGCTCTTTTACAATCCAAAGAATCGCAGCTGACCCTGACCACTTTCGAGCTTTCGGAAGTTTTTGCAAATCTTGATCAATACATCCTTTTCGAAAAGAAACGTAAGAACAGGCAACATCTCGTGACACGGTATCAGCCTGACCCTGACAATCCTCATCCATTCATCCAATCAGACAGGGGAAAAATCCTTCAGTTGATGAGTAACCTTATCAATAACGCGTTAAAATATACCGATACGGGAACCATCGATTACGGTTTTATCACCAATGAAGAGCGTCTGACCTTGTTCGTAAAAGATACTGGCATTGGAATCCCGGGTGATAAAATTGATTCTGTTTTCAAGTTATTCGTTCAGGGAGAAGATACCATGACACGAACACATGGCGGCGTGGGATTGGGCCTTGCCATCTGCCGTGAAATTGCGGCTTTATTAAATGGACGGCTATGGGTTGAATCGGAGGAAGGAAAAGGGTCAACCTTTTATCTCGAACTCGAAGGGGTAATTATACCGGAAAAAACGGAAAACGCTTCCGGTGCAAATCAGACCCGGTTTCCGGATCTGACGGGTAAAACAATTCTCATCGTCGATGACCTGTCGGAAAACACACTGTTGCTCACCCGCATGCTTACCGGAACCAAAGCGCGCATTCTCACTGCCGACAACGGTAATAAAGCAGTTACCCTGGTAAGGGAAGAAACCTCCATCGATCTGGTTTTTATGGACATCAAGATGCCCGGAATGAACGGTTATGAAGCCACCCGCGCCATCCATAGTGTTCGCCCTGAAATTCCCGTGATAGCCCAGACTGCCTATAGTTTCAACGACGACAAGGAATTGGCGCTGGCTGCAGGGTGTATCGGCCATATTTCGAAACCCATCCAAAAAAATATTCTCATTGAACTGATCGGTAAACACTTTAGCTCAAAAAACTAATACCTTATGATCCTCCTCCGAAACGGAACTTACATCGACTGGAAAACACTGGAATTCACTACAACCGATCTGCTGGTTGAAGAAGGCACCAACGCCCGCATCCTTTTTGTCGATCCTTCCTCATCACAAAAAGCAGACATCATAATCGACTGTTCCGGCCAAATAATCACCCACGCTTTTGCCAATGGCCACCACCACGCCTATTCTGCACTCTCCAGAGGAATGCCTCCACCCCAAAAAACACCCGGGAACTTCCGCGAAATTCTTCAATATGTCTGGTGGACACTTGATAAAGCCCTGGATCCCGAATCTATCCGTTTTTCAGCGCTTGTGACAGCCATCGCCTGTGCAAAAAATGGAACGACCTTCGTCATCGATCACCACGCCTCCCCATTTGCCATCGACGGGTGTCTCGATGTCATTGCCGAAGCTTTTGATACAGTCGGTGTAAACCACCTGCTCTGCTACGAAATCTCAGACCGCGACGGGGAAACAATTGCTTCCAAAGGAATCGCGGAAACCGCCCGTTACCTCGAACACCGGCAGGGTCTCGTCGGCCTGCATGCATCATTTACCGTGGGAGATCAAACCCTGCAAAAAAGCATCGAACTATCAGCCCGGCACAACGCCGGTATCCACATCCACGTGGCTGAAGATACATACGATCAACAGCATTGCCTCGAAACCTATCATTCCCGGATCATACCACGGCTCAATAAAGCGGGGGCGCTTCAATTCCCAAAAACAATTCTGGCACACTGTCTCCACCTTGAACAAGAGGAACGCAAGCTCCTTTCCGAAACTCCCGTGTGGATTGCTGAAAATATGGAAAGCAACCTCAACAACGCGGTCGGGTTTTTCAACGGAGAGCACCTGTTTAACAGGGTCATGTTAGGTACTGACGGGATGCACAGCGACATGATCAGAAGCGCTCAGGCCGCCTATTTTGCGGGACATCTCCACGATGCAATTGACTATCCGGGAACATACCGGCGCTTCCGGAACATTCACCGCTATCTTGATCAAAATGGCTTCACGGGCGACAGCGATAACAACCTGGTGGTTCTTGATTATGCTTCACCGACACCTTTCACCCGGGACAATTTCGCAGGCCACTTTCTCTTTGGCTGGGAATCAAAACAAATCACCCATGTGATTTCGGATGGCAGGTTGATTGTCGAAAAAGGAAGATGTACCAGGGTCGATGAAGAAAATATCCTTTCAGAAGCATGTAAAGCGGCAGAAAGAATGTGGACCAGGATGCAATGAAAAATATGTTCATAAAAAACGGGATACTGATTAATGCGGAAGAGTCCCGTAAGGCAGATCTTTTGGTTCACGATGGGAAGATTGTGGAAACGGGAACCATTGCCGCCGGGGAATTGCCTGAAAATGGCCGGGTGATCGACGCTGAGGGCTGCCGGATTTTACCAGGCGGCATTGATCCCCACGTCCATCTCTCCCTGCCGACCCCGGCCGGTAATTCATCTGATGATTTCCTTTCGGGAAGCCGTGCAGCACTTGCAGGAGGAACGACCACCCTCTTTGATTTCGTGACTCCACGGCGGGGGCAATCTTTGCATGAGGCCCTCGTCGAACGCCGCCTGGAAAGTGAACGTTCGCGCTGTCCCTGTCACCTGCACATGGGGATCAGCGAGTGGAATAACGAGATAGCCAAAGAGATAGTACCACTGATCGAAAGCCAGGGAATCACCTCTTTCAAGGCCTACCTGGCTTACCAGGAAACCATCGGCATCACCCCATCAGCCTTGAAAGAACTTATGACCATTGTGGCTCCGACAGGAGCAACGGTCATGGTCCATTGTGAAGATGGAGATATGATCAGTAAATTATGTAAAATTTTACTTTCTGAATGCAAGACCCGCCCCTTTTACCATGCCATTGCGCGAATGGCTGAAACTGAAACCGGGGCAATCTCCACTGTTCTTGAATTATCAGTCCAAACCTCCTGCCCTGTTTACATTGTACATGTTTCCACCGGCGAGGGAGCCCGTCTTATATCCGCCGCCAAACAATCGGGGATCAAAGTTTTCGCCGAGACTTGTCCCCATTACCTTCTCCTGGATGACTCCCGTTATGGAGCAGAGATACCCGACAGGGAGGTGCTTCCCTGTATCATGTCGCCACCCCTCCGTACAACAGAAGATCAATCAGCACTGTGGAAGGGTCTGAACGACGGGACCTTTGATGTTGTAGCAACAGATCATTGTCCTTTCAACACATACGGACAGAAAGACATTGGTTTAAAAGATTTTACAAGGATTCCCAACGGGGTGGGTGGCATCGAATACCGTACACGCTTGTTGTACACTTACGGAGTACTACAAGGGCGGATTTCTCTTGAAAAAATGGTGTATCTTACCTCCTCAAGACCAGCAGAGATCTTTGGACTGTCCCACTCAAAAGGGAGGTTAGCTCCCGGTTTTGACGCAGATATTGTCCTGCTCAATCCCGATTTCGAAGAGATCATCTCCACGAAAAACCAAGTACAAAAATGTGATTCAAATATTTACGAAGGAATGACCCTTCGCGGCCGGATCACAATCCTCTAAAGGAGACGGTTTCTTCCACGGTGTTCCAGGTTCCGAAGTACTGCAGCAGGGTCGGGATACCTGTTGGTAAGCATCATGGAGGCTATGATGTAAGGTTTGAATCCCGCCTGTTTGTACAGAGGTACCCGATAGCGATCGAAAACAGTTTTAGCCACCTCTCCTTCTTTGCAGGATACTCCCGAAATGTCAGCCGGAAGGCAATGCATGTAAAGCGCTTCCCCTTTCCGGGTGAGTTTCATTTTTTCCTCCGTACATTCCCAATTTTTAAAACAGGCATTGTTAGCCAGACACTGCTTTTCCAGCTCTTTCAGTCCGGCAGGATCGTTTTCGCGCAGTAACAGTGTTCTCTGTTGCATCACATGGTAGGGCGCCCAGCTCTTAGGATAAACGATATCGGCGTCTGTGAAGGCTTCTTCCATGGAGTTGACAATCCTGAATTCCCCTCCGCTCTCCCTTGCCTGTTCAGAGGCTTGTTCCATCACTTCAGGGATCAGGCCATAGCCTTCGGGATAAGCCAGGTCCACCTTCATCCCCAAGCGGTTCATCAGGCCGATAATTCCCTGGGGAACAGAGAGTGGCTTACCGTAGCTGGGTGAATAGGCCCAGGTCATGGCGATCTTTTTTCCCCGGAGGCTTTCAAGGTTCCCGAAAACCGATTTGAGGTGTAACAAATCGGCCATAGATTGTGTAGGGTGATCGATATCACATTGAAGGTTGATAATGCCCGGCCGCTGTGGCAAAACACCGTCGTGGAAGGCTTCATCGAGCGCAGCACCTACCTCCCGCATGTAAGCATTGCCTGCTCCCAGGAACATATCATCGCGAATCCCGATTACATCACTTAAAAATGAGATCATGGCAGAAGTTTCCCTGACTGTCTCTCCATGGGCAATTTGTGATTTGCCTTCATCGAGGTCTTGTACAGTCAGGCCTAAAAGATTGGCTGCAGAGGCAAAAGAGAATCGGGTGCGCGTAGAATTATCCCTGAATTGCGAAATAGCGAGACCTGAATCGAAACAACGTACCGAAAGGTTCTTATCGCGCATTGCTTTCAGCGCTTCGGCCACCAGGAGTACCATTTTGAGTTCATCCAGACTTTTTTCCCAGGTGAGTAAAAAATCTTTTTGATAGAGATCGTGACGGAGGTGCTCCATCTCCCTGACCAGGGTATTAAAATAAGTATTCATTTTCTAATAATTTTATATTTTATTGGTCACGATGAGGATACGATCAACCGGCTAATTCATAAGCCAAAGCAGCATAGAAAGCTGAAGCAGTAACAAGGTCACTGACCGGCACTTTTTCATTGGGAGCATGGGCAAGCACTTCATTACCGGGACCGAAACCGATGCAAGGGATCCCGTACATGCCGTTGATGGTCACCCCGTTGGTAGAAAAGGTCCATTTATCGATCACCGGTGGTTTCCCGAACAATGCTGTAAAAGCCTGCCGGGCTTTGCTTACAAGCGGACTCCCTTCCTCCATTTTCCAGGTGGGATAATATTTCTGCATACCATACCGAAGCCCGGTGTAAGCCACCTCTTCATAATTCAAAACCTTAACTTCGGCATCCTGATCACCAACGATTGCCTTGATCTCTTCTACGGCGGAGTCGATGGTTTCACCCCAGGTCAACCGGCGGTCAAGATGAATTTTAGCATAATCAGCTACCGCGCACAAAGAAGGACTGCCAGACACAAATTCTGACACGGTCACTGTCCCCTTACCTAAAAATGGATCAGATCGTAGTTTTTCATTCAGTTTTTCAATTTCAAGGCATGCGCGTGACGCCATGTACACGGCGTTTTTCCCCCGTTCCGGGGCGGAACCATGCGAAGAAAGACCGCGGAAGGTCACTTCAATCTCCATCCGGCCACGATGGCCACGATAAATATTCAGGTTGGTCGGTTCGGTGATTACCACGAAATCGGGACGGATCTTTTCCTCTTCTACCAGATACTTCCAGCAAAGACCATCACAATCCTCTTCCATCACGGTACCGGTAAACAATAAAGTGAGTCCTTTATCAAATGCCAGCTCTTTTAATATCCTGCCAGCCGTAACAAAGGCTGCCGGGCCTCCCTTCTGGTCAACTGTTCCCCTTCCATGGACATACCCGCCCGAGACTTCGCCTGAGAACGGATCAAATGTCCAGTTATCGGGATTGCCGACATCCACCGTGTCAATATGCCCGTCGAATACCAGGATCTTCTCTCCGTTCCCGATCCGGCCAATTACATTGCCCAGCTTGTCAATGCGTACTTCATCAAAACCGGCATTTTTCATCTGTCCGGCTAACACGGCTGCAACCTCTTTTTCTCCCGTACTTAAAGAACGGGCTTTGACAAGGGCTGATAAATTGTCAGCGGAATAATTCGCATACTCCAGTGCTTTTTCGTTGATTTTCAAATAAATATCTTCCAATTTGGATCAGTTTTAAGGGTTTAATGAACCGGCAAATTTACAAAAGGAAACGGCAGAAAATGTATTTCACCTGAGATTAGTCGAAGAAAGTCTGTTTTTCTATCCGAACGGGTTACCGATGTCGTTCAATTTCAAGAAGAACCGCTTCGGGAGTGGCAGGCAATGTAAATTCAAAATCGTGATTTCTTCCGGTTGCAGCAGTAATGGCATCGCGGATGGCCAGCCATACCGAAAAAGCGAGCATGAAAGGGGGCTCCCCAACGGCTTTGCTGTTGCGGATTGCCAAAGGGTTGGGAGCGGCTTTCAATAAATCAACCCGGAAATCCTTCGGGATGTTTCCCACTGTTGGAATTTTATAGGTATCGGGGGAATGGGTCAGTAACCTACCCTGGTCATCCCATTTGATCTCTTCGGTCGTACACCAGCCCACTCCCTGAATGAAGGCGCCTTCAACCTGTCCAAGGTCGATCGCAGGGTCGAGAGAATCACCCACATCATGCAGGATATCCGATCGCAGGATATCACAGGAACCCGTCAGCGTGTCAAGGACCACTTCTGAAACCGCCATTCCGAAAGAATAATAATGAAAGGGTTTTCCCTTGCCGGTTTCACGATCGAACCAGATTCCCGGAGTTTTATAAAAACCGCTGGCGCTGAGGCTTACCTGATTAAGATGAGCAATTTTTGCCAGTTCGGAAAATGGAATCGAACGTGCTTTACAGGTTTTGTCAAAAACCGTATTGTTCTCAAACACGATCATTGCTTCATCGGAATCCTCTCCCGGGAAACGGCTTGAAAATTCTTTTATTACCAGGGCAGTGAGTCTTGATTTAAGGATTTCGATGGCATTTTTCACGGCCATTCCATTAATATCACTCCCTGATGAAGCCGCGGTAGCCGACGTGTTGGGAACTTTTGAAGTGTTGGTAGCATTAATCTTTATGAAATCAGGTGAAACGCCTAATTCATTGGCGGCTATCAGGCGAATTTTGCCATGCAAACCTTGCCCCATCTCGGTTCCGCCATGATTTACCAGCACGGTACCGTCGTTGTAAATATTAACCAAAGCCCCTCCCTGATTCAGAAAAGCCGTAGTAAAAGAAATACCGAATTTGACAGGTGTAATGGCTATTCCTTTTTTAAAAAACTCATGCTCCTGGTTAAACTTCAGGATCGCCTGTCTCCTTTCGAAATAGCCGGAAGTCTTTATTAATTGATCGTAAAGGAGTGAAAGGTGATTATAGACTACCTCCTCGCCATACGGCGTAATATTTAGTTTTTCATTTTGATAGAAATTTATTTGCCGTATTGTCGCCGAATCTTTTCCTAAATGAAAGGCCACTCTTTCAATGGCATTTTCGATCACTGCAATTCCCTGGGGGCCGCCGAATCCACGAAAAGCTGTATTCGACGGAAGGTTGGTCTTCCAGGCCCGGCCAATCACTGAAATGTCGGGTATGTAATAACTGTTTTCCGCATGGAGCATAGCTCTTTCAAGAATGGCCCGTGTCAGGTCAGTAGCAGCACCTGCATCGGCATTCAATTCCACTTCATAAGCAAGGATTTTTCCTTCATCGTCAAAGCCAATGCGGTACCTGGATAGAAAGCGGTGACGTTTTCCTGTAATGATCTGGTCATCGTCACGAAAAAGATGGATCCTGACCGGTCTGCCTGTCGAACGGGCCAACAGCGCACTCCACGCCGCCACGTGGTTTCCCTGGGTCTCCTTCCCTCCAAATCCGCCTCCTATTCTCTTTACTTCCACCTCTACTTCATTTTTATTAATCCCCAGGACTTCAGCAACGACAGCCTGTGTTTCAGAAGGATTTTGGCTGGATGCAAACACTTTCATCTCCACACCTTCCCCGGGAACTGCCATCGCCGTCTGTGTTTCGAGGTACCAGTGTTCTTGAGCGCCAGTATTCAAGATGCCGGAGAGAACATGGGGAGCTTTCTCCATCGCCAGGGGAGCATTTCCTCTTTTAATGGTCCTTTCAGGGGCGATCAACCGATTGAGCCGGATTGCTTCATCAAGTGATAGTATAGGTTTCAAGAGTTCATAACTGATCTCCATTTGTCGTTCAGCCTCCCAGGCCGCCTCTTCAGAGGTTGCCGCGATCAGTGCCACTGCCTGCCCGATGAATTCCACTTTATCGACAGCAAGACAAGGTTCATCATGGATAACCGGTCCCATCTGATTTTGACCTGGAATATCTGCTGCGAGGATCACAGCTTTAACCCCTGGGACATTTCGTGCCCTGGTAACGTCAATGGAACGGATGGCAGCATGGGGATGAGGGCTGTATACCACACGACCAGTCAGAGCCTGACCTTCATCAGGTAGGTCATTGACAAAGACCGATTCTCCGGTTACATGCCCTGTCTGTCCTTTGGAAACCCGAAGCGTGGTCAGCGGAACCGGAGAATCGTAATCAAATGAAGGGTGAGCATAGAGCTTTAATAAGAGGTTACGGGCAACCAATTTCCGGTAAAGTGCGCCAGCCCTTGCATCACCGATCGGAGTGAACTCATCAGCCAGGTGCGGCATCGCCTCAAGAATGACCTCATGGGTCCATGGTTTGCCGATTAAAAAGTCCTCTGTCTTAAAGGCCCGTTTCACGACCGGTGCCATTCCGCCGAAAGCCAGGATGATCTCCACTGTCTTCCCCGCTTTCAAATGCAATCTGTAACCACAACTTACTGTTGAGATATCGAGTTCCATTCTTTTGGAGACCTTCAGTGCGCCAATCCGGCAACCATCGGGCGGTACCCGGATCTCAACAGCGGTCAGGATCTCATCTTCCTCAAGCATGTTACGATGGTAGCCCGTGATGAATGTCTCAATCGGGATCCTCCGTGTGGTTGTAAGGGATGTGGCGATCAGTATCGCTTTGTACGCGAATAGTAACGGGATCGTATCCCCGATGGGAGATGCTGAAGCGATGTTTCCTCCCAGGGTTGCCCTGTTTCGTATTTGCAGGGAGCCAAAAAACCGTAAAAAACTATGCAAAGGAGGTAACTTGGTTCGAGTAAGTTTTCTTACCTGCTCCAGGCTCAATCCAGCCCCCAAAGTCACCCGGTCCTCGTTTTCACTGAAGTTTTTCAGTTCTTCCACATCTGAAAGATCGAGCAGGGTCGGGAATTTCTCTCGCTTTTTAGTTTGTTTTACTGCCAGATCGGTCGCTCCGTGAATGATTATCGCTTCCGGATGCTCTTTTCTGATATGCAGCGCATCTTCCAGTTTGAAAGGTTTGTAATAGCATTGATCAGGGGATTCGAGAATTAAAGATTCCCGGGAACTGTTAATTTGATGGAGCAGGGTCAGCGTTTCCGGTTCGTGAATGCTGAAATGATCCTCTCCCCTGAGCCGGCAAATCTCACCGGCCGCGGCAAGGATCGGCTGATAACCGGTGCAACGGCAAAGGTTCCCCGCCAAAGCTTCCTCTATCACCTCCCGTGTGGGATTATGGTAGTTTTTGTACAACCCGAAAAGAGTCATGACGAGGCCCGGGGTACAATAACCGCATTGTGTACCGTTGTTCTCCAGGAGGAGTTGCTGTACCGGGTGCAGGATTTTACCTCCTTTTTCATTAATGGCAAGGTTCTCAACAGTGATCAGTTGTTTGCCGTGAAGCATGGGGAGGAACATAAGACAGGAATTGACTATCCTGTATATCAGTTTACCGTTGTCCCCGGGTTCGGCGACCACTATCGTGCAGGCGCCGCAATCCCCTTCTGCACAACCTTCTTTAACCCCTTTATGATCCTGTAATGATCTCAGGAAGTTCAAAACCGTGGTGGAAGGTTGATAATTTGATGTAGAAAAATTGATCTCTGTAATCCTTCCATCCAAAAGGAACCGAAGGATGGATTGCTTCGTTTTCATTTTTCTGCCATTTTTGATAATAATGATTACCGGGTATCGACCTTTCTCAAAAGAAGCTTCATCCGGGCTGCCAAAATAATAAAAAAAGCATCAGGTTGGTTTCGTGATTACCGGAACTCATCCGGATCAGACTGTCAGGCGGTCAGGTATTTCGTTCGCAAACCGTTGATGTCTGCATGGAGTTCTTTTGTAAGATAAGCATCCAACGATCCAAATTGAAGGGATATTTCATCCAGGGCTGCATCAATGTATGCCTCCCTGACTTCCAGCAAAGGTCGCAGCAGCTCCCCGTTCTTTCCTTCTGCCTTGACCTGGCTGAGAATCCTTTCCACGGCATCGTGCAGGTACTGGTTCGATTCCATGTAATCCTGGCGGATCACCTCCATAGTTACCCCCAACGCTGCCAACAAAAAGAGGGATGCCAACCCTGTCCTGTCCTTCCCTGCAGCACAATGAAAAAGAAGCGGCAAGGGCAAGGGAGAGGCCAGAAGTTGCATGAATTGCCGGAATTCGGGAACATTATCTCTAACCATCCTTCGGTAGTCGGTCTCCAACACGTTTTCCATCCCTGCCAGATTTTCTTCAAGCAGATAGCGTTCAGCACGATCACGGGCACCATCATAGATTGCGAAATGATAACGGGTGGTCAGGCACTGCCATAACAGATCGGGTCGATGTTCAGCTTCCCGGTGCGACCTGAAATCAACAATGGTTTTAATTCCGATCGTATCAAGTATCGACAATTCATCCAGGGAAAGGGATGAGAGGTCGCCGCTGCGGTACAGAAGTCCTGAAATGACCCTTTTGCCACCGGCGGTAGGTATTCTACCAAGATCACGGAAGTTGGGTTGATGAATGAGTAGTGATTTCAAAATCGCCATTTTTTAAGAGCAAAAGTAGTGATTCCGGGTTAATCGCTCGAAGCTCCTCAGCACATCAAAGCCTTTGAAATTCAATAACAGGATTTCCTTTCCGGCCCGAAAGATCATAAAAGTCGGAACAATAAAGATTTCCGACCGGAATACACCAGCATTCACAATGTATTCCCTGGAAAGCCCTCAGGTTTTAACCAAGGTATGCCCGTAAAAGGTTACTCCTTGACGAATGTTTCAGCCGACGGATCGCTTTTTCCTTGATCTGTCGCACTCTTTCGCGGGTCAGGTCGTAGGTGGCGCCAATCTCTTCCAGGGTATAGCTATGGGCAACCCCGATCCCGTAAAACATATTGATGATCCCTCGTTCTTTTTCTGTCAGGGTCGATAACGACCGCTGAATCTCCTTGGCAAGCGATTCGTGTATCAAAGGTTCATCGGTGTTGGGTGTATCCTCACTCACGAAGACATCGATCATCTTGGTATCCTCATCCTGGTCGATGGGAGCATCCATCGATACTGTACGGGTTGACATCCGGAGGGTATCGGCCACTTTCTGTTCAGGGATTTCCAGTTCAATGGCCAACTCTTTCACCGAAGGGGGTCTTTCAAACCGTTGTTCCAGTTTGATCGTGGCTTTCGACATTTTACTGAGTGAGCCTACCTGGTTGAGTGGCAGCCTTACAATCCGCGATTGTTCAGCCAGCGCCTGAAGGATCGATTGACGAATCCACCAAACGGCGTAGGAAATGAATTTAAAGCCGCGGGTTTCATCGAACCTTCGGGCAGCTTTGATCAATCCAACATTGCCTTCGTTGATCAGATCCGGAAGACTAAGGCCTTGATTTTGGTACTGTTTGGCAACCGAAACCACAAAGCGCAGGTTGGCTTTGCATAATTTTTCGAGGGCTGCCTGGTCTCCCGACCGGATGCGTTGCGCCAATTGAACCTCTTCATCGGCGGATATCAATTCCTCCTTGCCGATATCTACCAGGTATTTATCCAACGAGGCGGTTTCCCGGTTCGTTATGGATTTAGTAATCTTTAATTGTCTCATAGTCCGATTCCATAATAAGCCCGAAGTCCGTTCGGGTAAACACCTTCAATCAATACTCCGCCATTGCGCCCGGATAATGCTTCCCTCAGGTCGTCTGCGGTAGTCACAGGTTTCCGGTCAATGGCCAATACAATAAATCCAACCCTTATCCCGGAATTTTTCAGTTTCCCTTCATCCAGTTTTACTATTTTAAAACCATAATCGACATCCAGCTTCGCTCTTTCCTCGTCGGTCAGGGCCTGAAACACAGCACCGTGAATGATCAGTTTGTCGGTGCCTGCAATGCTTTGGCCGCGGTCTTCACTCACAAGGGTGACGGGCAGGGTCAGTTCTTTGCCATCGCGGTGTACCACCACATCGACTTTATCACCAGGGTTTTTTTGACCGATCACTTCCATCAGTTCCGATTTACCATTTACGGGTGAATTGTCGATGGTGATGATTACATCACCTTTCTTAATTCCTGCCTGGTCAGCAGGCCCCCCCTCAACAATCTCATCGATATAGACACCCCTGAGATCTGAAAAACCTTTATCTTTTGCAAACTGATCGTCGATTTCACGGTAGTAAACACCGAGGTAGGCACGTTGAATTTTACCAAATTTTACAAAATCAGCAACAACCTTTTTCACGATGTTTACAGGTATTGCAAAGGAATAGCCAGTGTAATAGCCTGTGCCGGAAGCAATGGCTGCATTGATCCCGATCAGTTCACCGCGGGTGTTGACCAAGGCACCTCCGCTGTTTCCGGGATTGATCGCAGCATCGGTCTGTATGAACGATTCAATAGCTCCTTTCGATCCGAGGATATTAATATTCCTGGCTTTCGCGCTGACGATCCCGGCGGTTACCGTGCTTGTCAGGTTGAATGGGTTTCCCACTGCCAGCACCCACTCACCGAGCCTGACCTCATCCGAGTTACCATAACTGAGGAAAGGCAGATCCTTTTCATCGATTTTGATCAAAGCCAGATCGGAACTGGGATCAGAACCGATGATACGGGCTTTGTACTCCCTTTTATCGTTAAGGGTCACAGTGATCGCCGTAGCTTCCTGTACCACGTGGTTATTGGTCACGATGTAACCGTCGGGAGCGACAATCACGCCGGAGCCCATCGCCGAATATGGTGAAATGTACTCTCTGGGTTGTGATCTTCCGCCAAAATTAAAAAATTCGAAAAAATCATCATAGACCAGACTTTTCTTCTGAAATTCTGATTTAATGTGAACGACCGCGTGAACAGATATCTCTGCAGCCGCTTCAAAATCGGGTTGATTGAATGAGGCACTCGGATTATAACTCACCTGTCGGATGGGGATTCCCCCGGGCCTGTCGGCTGAAAACGACTGTTTATCTTCAAAAATCTTGTACATTCCCAGTGTAACAGCTCCACCGACCATTGCAATAAGCAGCATCCCTGCTGCGCGTTTCAAAGTTCTTCTTTCCATTGTTCTACCAGGTTATTGATGAATGAATTGTTTTGATTTCCAAACGCTGTCGCAGTATGGTTATTTTCAGTTTGCTTGTTAAATAGTGTTAATCTGCTGTTAAAAAATCGTTAAGAAATACGATTATAAAGATGACTTTTAAGGGTCTTTAACGATTAAGCAGATGACGTACCAATCCGTTTAATAGTATTATGTATAGTATTATGTAACATGCGCCTCATGAAAATAACCGGCTTCTTTCTGGCTGTTGCTTGTCTCTTTTTTTTTATATCATTTCCAACAAGAATCTTGCCAAAAAGTCAGCCAGTCATTGCGGTCGAAAAGCGTGCCAGTGATGATTCGACAAAAAAAACGGGTCAAAATGTCAGGATCGTTTTCTGGAATGTTGAAAACCTTTATGATCCGTATGATGACACCACTACGTTGGACAATGAATTCACTGCTGAAGGGGTAAGGCACTGGAGTTTTTCCAGGTTCAGACGGAAGTTAAACCATGTGGCAAAAACACTCCTGAGCATAGGTGGCTGGGAACCACCCGCTGTGATTGGTTTGTGCGAAGTTGAAAACCGTTATGTTATGAACAAACTGATTTATGAAACTCCGCTGAAAACCTGGAAGTACCGGTTCATTCATCATGAATCGCCCGATATGCGCGGCATTGACGTCGCACTTCTCTACCGTCCCGATCTTTTCCATCCCTTATACAGTCGCAGCATTTCCATTCGGTTTCCTTTCGACACACTGGCCCGGACCCGTGAGATACTGATGGTCAGCGGCACACTTGGCGGGGGTGATACCATTACCTTTTTCGTCAACCACTGGCCCTCACGACGAGGCGGGACGAAGGAGTCAGAACCCCGACGCAACCATGTAGCTATGGTGCTGCGCCAATTGATTGACTCTTTGCAATGGTGCCGGCAGGATACGATCTCATCAAAAAAAGAGCGTTGCCGACAAGTCAACATCCTGGTTATGGGTGATTTCAACGATGAACCTTTCTCCAGAAGCCTGCTGGAAGTACTAAAAGCCAGGTCAGATACGGGTATGGCCGGTGCCTGCGATCTGGTCAACCTGATGGCGGGGAAAGTCAGACAGGACGGTTCCCATAAATTTCGCGGGATATGGGCTCTGCTGGATCAATTCATTGCTACCAAAACCCTGGTTATGGGATCCAACAGATTGAAAGTCGACCTCAGGGAAGCATCCGTTTACCGCCCCTCTTTCCTGCTGGAAGAGGATCCCTCATCTCTTGGTTCAAAACCCGGCCGCACCTTTAACGGTCCTCGCTACAGTGGTGGATTTTCCGATCACCTGCCTGTTTTTCTGACCCTCCGCTGGTGAAGTCATGTCGATTTCCAAACCCCTGCAACAGGGGCCCCGCAAAATTCACAACCATTGTTTTTCAGATGGTTGGCCAGGATGGTAAAACCTTTTCTTTCCAACACAACCTTTTTGCAGCAGGGACAGTAAGTATTCTCAGCCGATGTACCGGGAACATTACCTAAATAGACATACTTCAGCCCGGAAGCAAGGGCCACTTCTCTCGCCTGTTCCAAAACCCGAAGGGGTGTGTATGGCAGACTGGTGAGTTTGTGCATTGGGAAAAAACGACTAAAATGGAGGGGTGTATCCTTGAATCCATTCTTCGCCAGCCAGTTGCACATCTCGCGAATCATATTCAGGTCGTCAGTCCACCCGGGAACAATCAGGTTAGTAACCTCCAGCCAAACCCCGGTTTCTTTTAGAATCTTCAAGGTGGTGAGAATGGGTTGGAGCGAACCGCCGTTGAGTTTGGCATAGATCTCGTCACTGAAGGATTTCAGGTTGATGTTTGCCGCATCAAGGTAGACGGCCAGATCTCGTAACGGCTTCTCGTTGATGTATCCATTGGAAATCAACAGGTTTTTAATCCCTTTGCTGCGTGCGATCCGTGCAGTATCATAAGTATATTCGTAAAAGGCAACAGGCTCCGAATAAGTATATGCAATTGATTTACAACCATTTCTGATTGCCTCTTCAACAACAGCAGCGGGATAGAGATCGATGTTCCTGGTAAATTTCGGACTTTGCTGTGAGATTTCCCAGTTCTGGCAATTAAGACAGGCCAGGTTGCATCCGGCCGTGGCGATAGAATAACTTCGGGTGGCCGGAAGATAGTGAAACAGCGGTTTTTTTTCGATGGGATCGACATTGGCCGAACAGGGATTTCCATAGGCAATGGTGTAGAGCTTACCTTCCTTGACCTGATGGGTTCTGCAGATACTTTCAATCCCCTCCTTCAGGATGCAGTTGTTGGGACAAATCTGGCATTTGATTCCCTTGGGCGTAACCACGGCATAGGGCGATTCCTTGCTGAAACGGCCCAGAGGCCCGTTTGAAGGGGAAAGCGGGGTTTTCATGACAATCCATTTTTCGGCCGCCAGCGATCTTGATCCTAACCCCAATGCTGCCGCAACGATCCCAGCGGCACTCAACTTCAAAAAGTCACGTTTCGAAATTTTTTCTGGCATTGGTTGATAAAAGCTGAGGACTTACCTTTACAAATTTACAAAAAATCGATTATTGATCCAAATCAGAATCGCACCTCCGGCGTTGATCGACGAAAGGATCAAACCTGTCGCTGTCAATCCCAATACAGGAAAAAGCCAAAGGGCCACGATCAAAGCGCCCAATGCAGATCCAAAAAGATCTGCAGCATACCCGGAAGCGGCCGCCTTTTTGGGAGTACCTTTGGCAATACCCGTCATCAGATCGTAAGCCATTCCTACCAGGAATGCGCCAGCAAAACCCCACCCCATAGTAACCGCCTGCGTGAGTGCTCCTGGCCAGTTCACTAACCCCAATCCGGCAATCAGTAAGGGTATCATGAGTGAATAGAACCCCATCATCATTTGCACCACGACGTACCGTTGCCAGGTTTTCTTTTTCAGTGTCCATGACGAGATCATCGAACCGGCAGCCAGTCCCGACATGAAAGCCATCAAGAGCAACCCGATCATCTGGTAGATGTACCCATAAAGTACCTGAACTGAAAGCAACAGTACCACTTCAGAACCTGCCAGGACAAATCCGCTGGTAAACATCCCGACTGAGACCGGATTGAGTGAAATGAGAACAAGAAAGATCGCAATGGTGGCAATGACCAGGGTTTGAACCAACCCTTCGGGGAAAACCGACATCCAGTACTGCAATTGATAAAACAAGGTAACGGGTCGGAAATCATTGTTGACAGGTACTTCCTGAGATATCTGTTGAATGATCTGTTCAGACCTGCTGCTTAGCAGATCGCTGCCGAGGTAATAATGGTTTACAAACAAAGTCGGGATCCCTTTCCGTTCGATCTGTTCCGGAATTTTGATGGTCAGAAGACTGTCGGAAGCGATGAAAAAATTCCGGTCAACAGGCACAGGTAAAACATACCGAAAATTCATTTTCAAGGTATTATAAACACTGGAATTCAGTTTTCCCGCCACCTCACTCACATAATCGCTCGTGGTCGGCAGGCTCAGAGAGACAACACCTCCCGGGTTCAATTTCTGTTTCAATTCAGCAAAAAACTGCCGCGTATAGAACCGGTTGATCTGAAGTGTAGAGGGCTCCGGAAGATCAATAATGGCTACATCGAAACGGTCTCTGGTCAGGCGGACAAACCGCCTGGCATCGATCACAAGCGGAATCACCGAAGGATGACGTAACTGAACTGTAAACGTTTTGGCTATATCGATGAGAGAAGGATCGGGTTCCAGGTAATCAATGCGGAACGGGCGATACTTCATTGCCTCCCTGATCGTTCCTGAGAAACCACCGGAAATCAACAGTACGGATCGGGGAGCCGGATGTTGGACCATAGGAAAGTGAACTTTCTCCTCATTGCTGATCTCGTTACCTGAAGAAGAGTGAAGTACCCCGTTCTCATAGAAGTTAAGTTGTCCGGCATTGAGCGTGATCACCACATTTCCGTAGGGAGTATTGGCAGTTTTAATAATCTTCTGGCCGGGAAATCTCCGTTTTTCCACAAGACTGCTCAGATCAATAAGGTACATGAAGAACCCGAAAGCAAAAACGAACGCCAGTGCTGCTGCGAACCACGGCCCTGGTGTTTTGGCACCGGCACAGAGCAAGACAGGGAGATAATAGAGCAGGGTCAACACGATGATTGCGTTCAGGGGGTTGAAAAACCACAATAAGAGGAAATTGATGAGTAAACCGGCCACCAGGCTGCCGACCGACTCCCAGGCATAAGCCCGTGAAAATGGGTTGAATCGATGACTTTCAGTACCTGAAGCCACCTTGACGCTCAGTAGCGGAAAAAGAAATCCATTCAGCAAGCAGAAAGGAAATTGTACCAGTAAACCGATCAGCGCTGTATCCTTTAACCCGACCATGCTCCCCATGGGCAATAACCATTCTTTGAGCTGAAAAGCACCGGTGACCATCATCACTGGCATTATCCCGGATACCAGAAGCAATGCCAGGATCATCTTTGATGAAAAACGTTCAGGTCTGAACAGGCGGCTTAAGGCTGCACCCAGCGCTGTACAAAACATCCAGATGGCCAGCAAAACGCCCAATACCATCTCATTGCCCGAGCATACGATGAGAAGCTCCCGCATAAGGATTATCTGTGTCCCTATCGAAAGGAATCCAAGGGCGAAAAGGGCCGCAAGGGTTGCATTTTTTAGCTTCATTTCGTATCTTTACAAGGAATTTTATCAAAGATATAAAATCCACTTTTATAATGTACAGAGTTTTAAGAACATCCTTGATCATGGGTCTAATATTCGGATTTCATTCAGGTTGTTCCTCGCAGGATCAACCGCCCCGCGAAGACAGGCAGGCATCAGCAGCCGGGCGTTTTTATCCCGGTAACCAGCAGGAGCTTAGATCGACAATGGGCAACTTGTTTGTCCTTGCTAAACCCGGTACATTTCAGAATATTGCTGCCATCATTGCTCCACATGCAGGTTATGTCTACTCCGGACAGGTAGCAGCCAGTGCTTATAACCAAATAAATCCTGAAGCTGAGTACGACAATATTTTTATTCTTGCTTCAAGTCACCAGGTCTCCTTTATGGGCGCCTCCATTTATAACAAAGGGGATTATATCACTCCGCTGGGGGCGGTCCCCGTAAACATTCCTTTAGCCGATCAATTGATCCGCGAGAACCCCGTATTTACTTTTAACCCCGAAGCTGATCACAACGAACACAGCCTGGAGGTGCAAATCCCATTTCTTCAGTACCACCTGAAAAAAAAATTCTGTATCGTCCCCATCGTCCTCGGTACCCAGTCGGAAGAAACCTGCAAAAAGATCGCCAAAGCGCTCAAACCCTGGTTCAACAAGCGGAATCTCTTCATTATCAGTAGCGATTTTTCCCACTATCCCGGTTATTCCGATGCCATTAAGGAGGACCAACTGACCTGCGACGCCATCGTTTCGAATAACCCCGATACCTTGCTGAAAACCTTACAGAACCTCAAAAAGAAAATGGTTCCCAACCTGGTCACCAACCTGTGTGGCTGGACCAGTGTCCTGACCCTTCTGTACATGACCACCAATGAACCCGGATTGGTAATTCACCCGATACAATACATGAATTCAGGCGATTCAAAATACGGTGATCAATCGCAGGTGGTCGGCTACTGGTCGCTGGCTGCAGTCAGGTCGACTGCCGGAGAAACAACCCCGTTCAGTTTTACAAAAGAGGAACAGGAGCAATTGCTCCACATTGCCAGAACAACCATTGTCGATTATGTTAAAGACCGGCGGGTCCATGAATTCAATCCCGACAGTTTTTCGGCACCTCTCACGATAAAGGCAGGGGCTTTTGTGACACTCAAAGAAAAGGGAGACCTCAGGGGCTGTATCGGACGGTTCACGGCGGATATTCCACTCTGGCAGGTAGTGCGTGACATGGCCATTGCATCTGCCACAGAGGACAACCGGTTTTTGCCGGTGACTGTAGCAGAAATCCCGGATCTGACAATCGAAATATCTGTGTTAAGTCCAATGAAAAAGATATACTCACCCGATGATATTGTCCTTGGGAAACATGGGATCTACCTCAAAAAAGGGCATTTTTCGGGGACTTTTCTGCCCCAGGTTGCTACCGAAACAGGCTGGAGTACGGAGGAATTTCTGGGTCATTGTGCAAGGGATAAAGCCGGACTGGGTTGGGAAGGATGGAAAGACGCTGAATTATTCATTTATGAAGCCTTCATCATCGAAGAATAACTGAACTATCTGCTGCAGATGGAGGAATAATCGCAATACCTGCATCCTTCCGGATCAGAAGTCTGTACAAAGGGGATGTCCAATGTAAATAATTCCGTGATAATTTGTGACAGAACATCCTCGAAATGCCTGAGGGCCTCATAAGTTAAGGAAGTATCGTCCTGTGGAACGGATACATTCAAAATTCCATTTCCGGGTTTCTGCAGCGACATGATCCCTGCCCGGAGAAAAGAAACCCGTTTGTCATCAGGGAGCAACCAACTGTACGACAATAGCTGGAAAGCCTTGTCAAGCAAAGGATCATGATGAAGGTCTTCCCATTCATTGACACGAATCTCTTTCGGGTCAGTAAATCCGGTCTTATAATCGATAACCTGCAGATGATCTCCCACCCTGTCGATCCTATCAACAAAACCTTTAACAGTAACCGTTAACTCTCTGTCTTCGAACTGAATGCTGATTTTACGACGAAGGATCTGTTCCAACATCACGACGGAAATTGCTGCACCTTTCTCTGCCGAAGCTTTAACCATGGCGCTCTCTTTTTTCAGGAAATTCCTGATCATAAAACCAGCCACCCTTAGCATCAGATGGTTTTTGCCGTAATGGATGGCCGAACCACTGAATATTTTCCTGAATGCTTCTTCCACTGCTACTCCGGTATTTTCATCGAGGGAGTGCAAAATTTCAAGGGTCAGGGGTTGTTCAAGAAAGGGGTGGTAGAGTTTGTTGAGGGCTTCATGGACAATGTTGCCCAACGTTTTTGGGTCTACAGTGTCAGTTAAATCCTCCGGCTCCTTTAACCCGGCAATTTCCGAGAAATAGAACCGAAGGGAACATTTCCGGTACGCGTTCAGTGCAGTCGGAGAGAATCCGTCAACTGCCTTCCTGAGTAAAAGCTCCCGGACTTCACCTGTTTTGTCGATGGTAATCATCTCCGGAAGAGGCTGGTGAAGGACCGGGGTAATCATGATCTTGTCGGTTATCCTGGCAGCAGGATTCCACAAAGGCAGTTCATGAAGGAGCTGATGAATAAAGCGACTTTTCTCGCCGCTTCCCAAAACATCGGGTTCCGTATTGTAGAGCAACCATACTTTTCGGGCCCGTTGAAGCAAACGGTAAAAATGATAAGCAAACACTGCATCGCGTTGCATGTACCCCGGAAGACCAAACTCCTTGCGGATATCGTAAGGGATGAAGGAGTGTACCGTTTTACCTGCCGGTACAATGCCTTCGTTACAGGAGAGCAAAATGATGTTATCGAAATCTAAAACCCTGGTTTCCAGCATTCCCATTATCTGTAACCCGGTCAGGGGTTCCCCGGAAAAAGGTAAGGAAGTGTGTTCGGTCAATTGCCGGAAAAGCTGGTAAACTGTCACCCATGTGAAGACACCCGGAGCGGTGGCAATCACGTGGTCCATTTGGTTGACTATGCGGGCAAAGGCAAAAGCATCCTCAGGTTCTGATTCCCTGACCATGCCGATGATTTCCCTCAGATCATGAACAACATCTTCCGGCTGAACCCAGGGTCGGAAAAAGGGATCCATGAACTTTGATCCGATCGAAAAAAGATCCTCATCGAACAGGTTGTTAAAAGTGACAAAAATACTTCTGCCATTTTGCCATTTTTTCAGGAACAACTCTGCCGGAGCAACCTTATCGACCATCCTTTTTTCAGCAATCCTGACGAACAACGGATGTTGAAATATTTTCAGGACATCACGAAAGTAAAGTACCTTTACCTGTGATGGATCTTCCTTCATTTGCGCGGTATGCAGACGTGCCCTGAAAAGCAGTTCAAACAGATCGGCCAGGGGTGTCTGTTTAAGGGATAGCCCCATGGTGATGTTCAGCGTTTCGACGTTCTCCGGAAGTGAGTTGAGCAACGGGATCAGGAGTTTTTCATCCGGTAAGACTATCGCGGTCCTTTCATCGGGTTTGACAATCATTTTTGATAACAGTTCCCCACAATATTTTACCTGACCGGCAACATCGGGAACTCCGATGATTTCTATATCGTGATCAGAAGTTCTGAAATTATCGAAAATCCAACTTATTTCATCTTTTCCCTGTTTCACAATCCGTTCCCTGAGCCAAAAGCCGGCTTCCTGATTTGGATTATCCGTGTAATAATGGTCGGCATCCCAGAGAAAATCTGCCTTTCCCAGCCGTTTCATGCACTCCATGACTCTTTCCTCAGCAAGGGTCAGGGCATTGAATCCGGCAAAGACCACTTTTTCCCAGGCAAGCACGGTTTCATTCTTTTCGATTCGCTCGCATGCCAAACGGAAAACCTGACCCTGGTAACCTTCTCCCTTTTCAAGGAGTTTTTGGGTCAACAAGCGGTGATATCCCCCCAACGATTGGTAAAACTTCAGGTAGTTTTTCTGAAATTCAGTCAGGGCAGTGTGTTCCGGATTCCACAAGTTCATGGCCCGCGCTTCGGAGAGATAGCTGAAAAGCTCATCCGCGTCGATCATATACCGGTCGACGTCATTGAAATCGGCCAAGAGCTGAGGAGCCCATTTTAAAAATTCTTCAAAGGATTGTGTTTTCTCCTTTTCCAGTTCCCTGTGGATAGAATAAAGATCTACCAATAATGAAAGGGATTCTGACTCGCGAAGCCCGGAAAGGAGCCCCATGAAATCCTCAATGGCATAGATAGCAGGCGACCAGTGCGGCCGATCGATCCCTTCAGCAAGGTGTTTCCTCAGAAACAGTCCGGCACGACGATTGGGAAGCACAATGCACAGGTCTTCCCAATCATCCTGGAAGTGCCGGTGAAGGTACTGTGCGGTATGTTGCAGGAAAGAGAGTGACATATTAAGTTAATGATTAATTATTTACAGCTTTCCTGCATCTCTCCAGGCAGAGTGAGAATCGAGATATCCTTTGACAGTGTATTTTTCCGACAGCCGGAGCCACAGATCAATCAACGAGAAGCTACCGGTCTCTGTTATCAGAGGAAAAACAGCCGCTCCGGAAATTTGTATTCCACTGAATGCTAATGCGTTATAATGATCCACACGCCGGATTATTCTTCTTTCCCCTGTTTTCCTGTTTTCCCAGCCGCACAGTTGAAATTGGTCATCAAACAGCAGATAGCGGTTTGTCGGGCGATCCCTGACAGCCAGTGTAGCCAGGGCTGCTTGTTGCTGGTGAAAGTCCTTCATCGCTGTAAGATTTAAATCGGAAATAACATCGACGTTTCTGACGATAAAAGGGTCGCTTTCTCTGAGAAACCATGAAGCTTTTTTCATTCCTCCGCCGGTATCCAACAGTTGTTCTGATTCATCGGAAAAGGAGATCTTCATGCCCGGATGCGGATGTTGACTTAAATAATTCACAATGGCTTCACCCAGGTGGTGGATATTGATGATTACCTCTCTGATATTATAGGTCTGAAGATGGTATAACGCGTGTTCGATCAGGGGTTTTCCGTCAGCTTCCACGAGGGCCTTTGGGAGAAAATCGGTTATGGGCCGGAGCCGTGTTCCAAGTCCGGCTGCAAGGATCATCGCTTTCAGGGTACCATCCATCATTGTTTGTGCATGTTAGTAATCATTTGAGCCGGTTCAATTCCCGGTGAAACAGTTCAACCCGAACTCCCGGTCGGGCAGCCAGATGCCGTGCCAGGGCCTCGGCACAGAAGACTGACCGGTGCTGGCCTCCTGTGCAACCAAAGTTGACCATCAGATGGTTGAATTTCCGTTGCAGGTAGCGTTGAACACTTTGGTCAACAAGTGCAAAGACTTCTTTCAGAAATGTTTTCACGTCGGCCTCTTCCATCAGAAAATCGATCACCGGCTGGTCCATGCCTGTACTGTAACGGTAATGGTCAAACCGTCCCGGATTAGGGAGTGCCCGGCAATCAAAAACGAATCCACCTCCATGCCCCGTGTGATCCTCCGGAATTCCCCTCATGAAAGAGAAACTGGTGATCTTTACTGTCAGCAGGTCGGAAGGTTCAGGGAATGAAGCAGGGGATGCCGGTGCAACGGGGCCTGTGGTAAAATTTGTTTGATCACAAGCCATTTCCAGCGTTCTTTGAAGTACTGGCATCGCTACCGGAAAAGGTTTCAAGAGTATAGCCTGCAGGTTATGCAGTGCATAAGGGATGCTTTGCAGGAAATGTTCTTTTTTCTGGTAATATCCCCGGAAGCCGTAAGCTCCCAAAGCCTGAAGTATGCGGATAAGGACAAAGACCGGGTAGTATTTTAAGAAATGCTCACGATCGATCGCCTGCTCTTTTTCGAGGCAAACAAGGTAGTGATCCAGCAACGCGTCGCGAACAGGTTGCGGAAGGTCGGCTTTGGCATCATAAAGTAAAGAAGCAATATCATATTGAAGGGCTCCCCGGCGTCCCCCCTGGTAATCGATAAACCAGGGTTCATTGTTCACCAGCATGATGTTCCGTGACTGAAAATCACGGAACATGAAAAAATCCGCAGGTGTTTCAAGCAGAAAAGCCGCCAGATGGCGAAAGTCAGTTTCAAGCAGTTGTTCGTCAAAAGACAAACCGGCCAGTTTCAGGTAATAGTATTTGAAATAGTTCAAATCCCATAGAATGGATTGCTCGTCGAAAGCAGCCCGGGGATAACACTGCGTGTAGTCAGGATTTCCCCTGATCTGAAAACCGGGCAACCATGCGATAACTTTCCGGTAACAGGACAACAACGCTTCCGGGAATTCTCCCGGAAGGCTCTTAGCCCTGGTTTCACTCAGCAACCGGAATAGGGTGGTATCACCCAAATCGCGCAACAGGTAAGACAGGCCGTCGCTGCTTTCAGCATAGATATCAGGAACCGGTAAGCCCTGCCTTAAAAACGAACGGGTAAAGGAAAGAAAGGCGCGGTTTTCCTTCAATTCCTCATGATAAACACCGATGATGGACCAGCCATGACTTTCGAGCCTGTAGTATTGCCTCTGAGATCCCGATCCGTCCAATAACCTGACGGTATCCGGTTCTGACCCGGCGTATTCTCTGAACAACCGGATCACATGCTGCTTTCCCTGGTTCATATCCAATAAAAAAGATGATTAAATTTCAACAACTTCGATCGTTTCATACAAATAAACAAGCAATTTTTTAACCTTATCATAGCCCATTTGTAACAACAGTTCTTCATATCTCAAAAGTTGTTCACGATGGTACAGTGATTTTTTACCGGTTTTGTATTCAATCAGGATGGCATTTCTTCCTTGAAGTACAACCCGGTCTGGCCGGAAAACATGACCATCAGGGAGCAAAATCTCCGGTTCTGTCTTTACTTCAGCGGGTTCCCGGTAACAGGGACTGAGGTCGGGGTGGGTGAGCACTTGTTGCAACACAGCGGTGACCCGTTGCTTTTCTTCAGGCGCTGCCAATCCGGAGGAAAAAGCATGTCTGAGTACCTCCGGTGCATCCTTATGGTACCGGATTTCGCCCAAAATGGTATGTAGTTGGTTCCCAAAATGAATGTTGCCCATCGGATTCTCCATATCCCACATTTCCGGGGCTCTTTGCCTGACCCTGATGCGGTCATGCCATGAGGAAGAAATCATCTTTTCCGGGAGCACAGCATCCTCCCCTTTCCTGATTGTTTTGGATGAATGGGAAAATCTGTTTCCAATTTCATAACATTCCTTGTGCTCTTCCCACAAGCCATTCGATTGGAGAAAACCGAAAAAGAAGGCAGGTACTGATTTCATTTTATCGCTGGCAGAGGGGTTCAGCATGGTCAGAACATGAAGTCGTTCCTGCGGGCGTGTCATTACAACATAAAGGAGGTTTACAAGGTCGAGCATCGACTGTTGTTCTTCGGCGAGGTATTGTTCGCTGAAAATCGTTTCTTCCATATCCCGGGACACAGGCAGATAGGCAGTTTTAAGTCCTGCAACCTCCTTTTCCGGCAAACTGACCCAGAGATGATCCCGGGTCATACGACGGGTTTCTGTGGCAAAAGGAAAAATGACTACCGGAAACTGTAGCCCTTTGGCTTTGTGAATGGTTAATATCTTTACCGCGTCATATCCTTCCGGGATCACCACTGAAAGTCTGGACTGCTGTTGCTCCCACCATTCAAGGAAATCGGGAGCGCTTTGCTTTTGGCCGGAGATGAACCGGAGGATACTGCCTAAAAAGAACCGGATGTACGGATCCGGTCGACTATTCAATCCAAAAACCCTTATCAGCTTTTCGGCGAGATCATAAACCGGGAGGGTCAGCAATTCCTCTTTCCGGAATTCGATCCCGTGTCGGGCCATCAGCCGGATCAGCGCATGCCCATGCCCGGAGTCTGACGTCAACTGTTGCAGTATTTGCTGAAGACTTGTTGGAGCAAACATTCCGGATCGGTAAAGGTAAACTGCGAGCTCTGCTATATTAACAGGGTTTTCAGGCTCATAAAGAAACCGGATGAGACCCGTGAGGAAGTTGACTTCAGGGGACTGGGTTAACAGCAACGACTCGGAAGATACGACGGGGATTCCCTGTTCGTTAAGCATTCGGGCGATACTGCCAGCCTGATCGTTGGAACGGCATAGCAAAGCGATATCGCGAAGAGCAAATCCATCGGCTAGCGACTCAGCAATAAGAGTCCGGATGGCTTCAAAATTTTGCTTAACGAAATCGCTGGCGGTTTTCTGTTTTTCCAGGAACCGGATAGAGAGAAAACCTCCCTGATTTTGAGGATCTGCAGTTTGCTCAAGATCACGGTACACTGCTTTTCCTCTTTCGTCGAGAAAGGTGGTCAGGTACCTGAAGAAGCAGTTATTGAATTCAACGATTTCGCATTTTGAGCGATAGTTGCCGGTCAGTGTCACTTCCTTAAAATGGTTTTTCAGAACGGTTTCCCGTTGTCTGATCATGGGGTTAAACGCGCTGTCGATAAGTTCGGGAAGGCGTGTAAACTGATCAACATCCCCGTTGCGCCACCGGTAAATGGCTTGTTTTCCATCACCTACTACCAGATTAAAGTAGCCCGATGACAATGCGTTTTCCAGGAGCGGGACAAAGTTTTGCCATTGAAGCCGTGAGGTATCCTGGAACTCGTCGATCATCAGGTGATGGAATTTTTCTCCCAACCTTTCATAGATGAATGGCACGGGTTCGTTCATGATGACAGCACTGATCCGGCGGTTAAACTCGCTGATATGGACCAGGTTATTCTGTTTTTTGAAAGCATCAAGTATCCGTTCCAGCTCGTTCAGAACGGCCAGCGGGTATATCGTTTTAGCTACCAGCTTGTTCAATGCATAGTTTCCCAGCCGTTTATCGAGTAACAGCCTGATTTTATGGTAGAACGCTGTTAGTTCATTTTTAATTCCGTCGATCTTTTGAATGACTTCAAAGGGGGCTTTTTTCGGGGTCCAATGGTCATCATCGATGGTACTTTGGACAAAACTATTGGGGGTGATTTTGTCGAAATGACCAGCGGAAAGGTTGGAAAAATAGCAACCAATCCCTTTGTTACCCTGAAAAAAGCAAGCCGGATCGATCCCTGCTGCTTTCATGCAGGTTACAGCCTCCTGGCCGATTGCTTGGACCTCTTTTTCAAAAGCAGCAGTTTGTTCGTAAAGGGTACGGGCAATTCGGGTAAAATCATCCAGAGTCAGATCACGAAGCAGGGCAAGGTGTTCCTGGCTGTCTTCGGTGAAAAGTACCTTTGCAAACTGAACCAGGGTCGTTTCGATGTTATATCCCTTCTCCTCCCCCATTTTCACCTCCAGGAACCCAGTCAGAAAACGGGTGAGGGCTTCGTCGTTGCCCACCCTGTCAAGCAACAGATCAACCACAGCGATGAGCAGATCTTCGATTTCGAGCTCCACGTTAAATTGCACGGGAAGTCCGAAATCAAAGGCAAAAGAGCGGATGATCCGGTGGGAGAAAGCATCTATGGTCCCAATGGCAAAATCGGAATAATGATGAAGAATCAGCTCAAGCGCCCGGCTTGCACCTTGGGCCACCTCTTCAGCAGATAAACCAGTCTCAGCAGTCAATTGAGGTAAAAGATGGAGTACAACCGAATTGTCGCGGCCTTCGTTTCCCGGGCTGAGGGCCTGCAGGGCCTGAAGGATCCTTTCTTTCATCTCCGCAGCAGCCTTATTGGTAAAGGTGATGGCCAGGACATGGTTGAACTCAAAAGGATTTTTGAGAATGATTTTCAGGTACTCTTTCACCAGTGTGAAAGTCTTACCCGATCCTGCGGAAGATCTGAAAACAGTGAAGGACATAAATATTGAACCAGCCTGAGTCGGCGATTAATGTTTCACGATAAGCACTCGGGTAGAGGTGATTTTTCCACTGGTCACGAGTTGTAACAGGTAGGGTCCGGGGGAAAAACCGGAGAGATCAAGGCAAAATGGTTTCTCGGGATTTTCAATATACAAATTCTTCACCCGCTGACCCGATGCATTGTAGAGATTCAATGTAACAGGTTCCGTACCCGGGAGAAACCTCAAAAAGGTTTGATTCTCAGCCGGGTTGGGATGGATTGTGAATAAACTACCTGCATTCTGATCAGTCCCTGACGGGAAGTCAACCGTGACTGTTTGTTGTGCAAATCCCGCATTCAATTGTGAATCAATAACAAGAACGGTGTAGGTTTGCGTTTCATCTGGTGTTATGGTAAGCGTTTTACCAGTATCCAGCGTACTCCAAAGGTATTGGTAAGGCTGAAGTCCTCCCGAAGCTTTGGCGGTAAGGGTGATGGTATCACCATGAAAGATGGTGGTATCCGGGTCCAGGGTCACCGACAGTGGTTGGAATTGCATTCTGTAGAAATCGCGGTAGGTGGCAGTAACCAGTGGCCCTTCTTCCGTGACCTGCAGCAGTGGTATTCCCTGGTCATTTCCCAGCCATTTATACTCGGTGATGGTCCGATCAAGCCCGTATCCCCATCCCAGAGAATCGATGTAGATGCTGTCGTGTTCAGCAATGATCGATTTGACACGCAAGGTCTGGAAGCTTCCGAAAGGAGTTGTAAGGGTTCCCCAGCCATCCACCTCACTGGTACGGTTTTTTTGACGGGAGATATATCCTGTTCCGGGCAGTGAGAGCGTAAAACCCGCGTCGGAGGACCAGGTCTGACCATAGTTCATCGGGAATTGGTAGTATTTATCAGGTGTATCGTATTTCGCCGGGATGATGGGGATGTCGGCTGTACGGTAAGCTAATCCCAAATCGCTGTATGCATTGTTATCTTTCTTATAAAAATTGAATCCATCCGTAAAAGGCAATCCGGGGAGGTCGGATAACGGGGAAGCGAGGTTGGCGCCGCTTAACAAGCCAAAGAAAAGATAATAGGCCGTGGGGGTTGCGCCAGGGTTGATGAAAGAATCCAATTTTTGTGTTTGTGCTTCCAGGGATGCGAAATCCCAGTTCATGCCGGTTCCTGTCTGCTCGTATCCCTGGGGAACCATGGCCGAAAGGCTGACGCGCAGGGTATCTCCTGGTTGCGGCATATCGGAGGAGTGAATGGTAATTTGGGCGCAAAGCATGGGAGATTGAAAAATCATCCATACCAATGTGATGGAAAGGGATCTGAATAAGTGAAGGGCTGTTTTCATTCGATTGCGAAATATTTATTGTTTTATTTTTCCTTGTTTCTCTTTCTTTTCAGCAGCGCGGAAAAGATCGCTGAAGTTGGCGAAATCGCGTTGGTAAGTGATGCCGACTCCCTGTGTATAAGGAGCGTTGTTGTAAAGGATATTCAGGGTATTTGTCCTGTTGAAGGCATGGATGCGCCAGCGGCGGTTTTTTGTAAGAATGTACTGAACATTGATATCACCGACGATCGTGCTCGACTGCTTAATGGATGCATTGTTGTATGCGTTCATTCCGAAAGTACCGTCGATCAGGAGCCGGTCGTCGAACAACTGGGTGGATATTCCCACATCAAATTCCTGGGCAGTGGTAGCCGTTGCCATTCGATAATTCACATTGACATTGACATTTTGGGTTATTCCCGAGAGCCAGGTATTAAATTGATTGGTAATCAGAGACATGCCTGTTGATCCGACATCCACGGTCGAACTGGTTGCGACAACCGGTTTGAACTGGTTCATAACCAGGAGGTAAATGGTTTGCTCGTTCATGACCACAGCGTTGTTGGTATCAATGGAAGAATAGACCAGGTTTCGGATGTCTTCGGCTGCGTTGGGGAGGTTGATGCCAAAAGATATTTCAGGATTGAGCAATTTTCCGTTCAGTCGGATGATGCATTCCACCGGTACACGGATCCCTTCTTCTTCAGGCTGGGTGGTCAATCCTTTCAGCGGGGCTTTGGTACGATACACAGCGGAAACTGACACGTTGGCATCGGCAGGATCGCCGCTCCAACTGATACTGCTGCCTTCCCTGATCTGCATGGGGAGCCTGAGGATATTTTTAAAAGTAAACAGGAAAGATCCCTTGTTGATGTTATAGATGCCCGACAGGGTAAACGGGGAAGTCGGGGTCATACCCATCAACAGATCGCCGGTCCCCGATGCTTTAAGGTTCCCCAATTGGTTAGGCAGGAACACTTCCACCTGCGCATCTTGTTCGACCCGCAGACCAAGATCTAAGGTTAACCCGGTTGTCTCTTTTTTGGGTATCGGTGCACGGTTGATACCTGAATCGGCAACTGGATCAACATAAAGGATGTAATCGGCCTGTCCGACCGATTCAGTCAGATCGATGGGAATGGAGACGAAAGTATTTCCTCCGGTACTGGCTTTGACGGAGATACGGATGTTATCGAGGGGTCCGGTGATTGACACTTTACCTTTACCACGGGCTTTACCGTAAAATATGCTATTCTGTGCGCGGGTGTTGTTGAAAGCCGCGAAATCATTCAGGTCGAGGTTCAAACCAAGATGGAGATCTTTGAAGTATTGATGGGTGATCCTGCCGTTAAGATACGATTTATGCCCTAATGAGTCATAAACAGCGATATTATCAAACAAAATGACATTCGTATCGATGGTGATTTCATCTGCCAGCGAATAGGGTACGTTGAGGTAATTGATCTTGAATTCCGTCCGCATCAGTTTTAGTTTTCCGGTCACCACGGGTTTCTCAGGATTTCCGGTGATTTTGAAATGTCCTGAGGCCAAGCCGTTGACGTTTGACATGAAATCGGAGACGAATGGATTGATCATCTTGAGATTCAGATTTTTCAGCGAAAGGTCAAAATTAAAATGAGGGTGTTGAGGATCGAGGTAGTAGCTGCCTGTCAATGCGAATGGGATGTTGGTGCCGATGTTGCCCTTGTAGGTAATTTGCGACTGAAGATCGAACCGATTGGCCAAATCATTGTAAGTCAGGTCAAAGGTTGCATCACCCAGAGGCTCCTTATTGAAGAGAAGATGTTCGATCTTCAGATCGGCCAGTATCGCCAGGTTTTTGTCAGGATTGGTCAGTTTGACCTGCCCACTCAGGATACCATCTATATCAATACCGGTTCCATGAAGGAATTGATCAAGTTCTGAAATGTTCACTTTATTGAAACCGATCTGTAAGGTATCACTGATCTTATCAGAATAGGAACCGTTTAATTTAAGATACTGATCTTCTGAATATAAAGAAATATTTGTAAGGTTGATTCGGGAGGAGTCTGCCCGTACAAAATTGGTAGGATCAATTTGCCAGTATTTTTGATCGAGATAAACTTTCAAGTGACTAATTTTCAAATCAATGGAGGGTGCATTGAAGAAGGAGGCGAACCCGTCCAACGCACTGGGAAAGTGGTCGTTCAACCACGATAAACGGTAGATGATGCTGTCGTGGCGGATACCGGAGACAAGCAGAAAGGAGTCAACCTTAACTTCGAGGGAATCTTCTCTGGTCGCCTTTTTAAAGTAGAGGGATTGGCAACCTGTCCGGATATCAAGATTATTTGTGCGGGTCTCAGCATCAAGCCGCCATTCGCTAAGTTCCAGTCCAAAAAGATGAATAGCCGGGGAATGACCGAGAATCATCAGACTCCCTTTCTTTTCATCATAGGATCCGAAAAGCGAGGACTTAGTTGCGATTTGAAGAAAAGGCAGAAACATGTCTGTCACTTCGTCTGTCTCTTTCAGGTTGATCCGGTATTTCATCACCTGGTCTGATTTGTCGGTGAGGTCGATCAGACTATCACTCATGGTAAAAGAGGCGATATAATTCCGGATAAAGGTGGTCAGGGACGGGATCAGTTGCCGGAAGGAGAAATTACCTGTAATGTCAGCATCCACAAAGTCGGACCGAAGGTGGTAGCTTTTGCCGGTCGCTGTATCCTGTTTGGTTCTCAAGGTCAATTGATCCATGGTGACGACTTTTGTTCCTTCAGAATAGACTGTACTGTCCAAAGCAATCATTCCGTCGAGGTTATCAATTCCGTTACCGGTAAAATCAGAATTGATGGTGGTTGCCAAATGAGTGATGGTATCCCGTTCGAGCAGATGAAGCCGGTAAAGCTGGGCTTCTCTGATCCGTGCTTTAAAATCGAATTCCGGCAGGGTATCAGAGAGATCGACTATACCGTTGAAATCGAGATTGAGGTTGGGATCCCTTACCAGCACTGCCCCATCAAACTTTTTCTCGGTCAGTTTTCCCTTCAGATCGATGTTACGGTAGCAATAACGATTAAGGTAGATTGAATCGATGAGGGTGGTGAAGCGCAGATCGGCATCAGCCAGGTTAAGTCCCTGGCCATCAAGATTGGCTGAAAGTGAGACAGCGCCGATCATTTCTTCGTTTCCTGTAAGCTTTCCGATATCAAAGGATTGAACACCCAATTTTCCGGTGTAACCGATCCTCCGGTCGCCTTTTTGCTTTCGGAGGGTAAGGTCTGAGTTCAAAGAGCCCAGATTAGTAGATACTTTAGCGTTGGCTACGAAATCGTTATAAAATCCCGTGAAAAAGCCTTTCATGCTAACTACGCCGAGGTTAGACAAAACGGACGGGAGGACCAGCGCCCGGGTGTCACCAGGAATCATCAACGATTCAATATCTGCTTTATTGGTATTCAAAGCCTTGATGTTCAAATCAACGAAGGTCTCTTCAACATTGGGTAAACCGAGTGCACTGACGTTCCCCCAAAAGAAGGTGTTTTTTCCAAAAGAGAAACGGAGATTTCGGGCTTTGAAATTACTGACGGATCCTTTGATATCGCCCGAAAGCCGCACGCGGTCTTTCATTACCAAAAGATCAGAGGCAAAATAGCCAATATCAGAAAGATCGAAATAAGAAGGTTCGATTTTTGCCTGTATGGTTACTTCATTGAGGAAATCGTTATACGCTCCCCAATGGTCATAAAGGAAATCAAAAGTCAGTGAGAGATCTGACTGGTCGGTTTGGATTTTCAGGTTGTGGGCTTTCAGGAAAGCCGGGCTGACGCTGAATTCCCCACTCAGGTTATGCAGGATGAATCCGCACCGTTCGCGGGCGGCAAGGTGGTTGATGTTGGCATTGATGGTATCTCCATCGATAATGATATCTGTAAGGTCGAGGTCGATGTCGTTGACATCGATATTGGAATAATCCATCCCCAAAGGCACCAGCGGTTTGTTCTTATCCTGGAAGTGAAACCTGGTATCTTTCAACCTTACCGCCGAAACCGAGAGATCCCAGGGAGCTGAAGGAGTAGTATCGGATCGGCTTGTGGTGTCGGTACCGGCAAAAAAATCGATAATAAACTGAAGGTTCAGGGAACTGTCGCCCGGATGGGTCAACAACTGGATCACTCCCTGGTCGATGTTGACCTGCGCGATGTTAAGTTTCTTTTTCCTGATACTAATCATGCCTGGCCTGACTCCCAGAGAATGAGCCGATAAGAGGGTTTCTTTCCGGAGATCCCTGATCAGGATATCTTCTATTACCAGACCGTGACGCAATGAGAGATCAAAACCACCGATCCGTATCTCGGTTTTGAGTTCCTTTGACAGGTAATGAGCACCGATTTGCACCAGGAAAGTCTGCACCCCTTCACTGCGGAAGACCGAATAAAAAGCCAGGAGCATTGAAAAAATGATCACCAGCGGGTAGAACAATATTTTCAGGAGGGTTTTTATGGTACTTTTGCGTTTTCCTATGAAAGCTTACATCCTTGGTATAGAATCTTCCTGTGATGACACTTCTGCAGCGGTGATCTGCAACGATGTAATCTGTTCCAACATAATTGCCGGTCAGGAAATCCACCGGAATTTCGGGGGAGTAGTTCCTGAGCTGGCTTCCAGGGCACATCAGCAAAACATCATTCCCGTGGTTGATACCGCGCTAAAAAAAGCAAATATAACAAAAAAACAACTTTCTGCCGTGGCATTTACCCGCGGTCCGGGATTGCTGGGATCATTGTTGGTCGGGACTTCGTTCGCCAAGGCCATGGGGGTTGGACTACAGATTCCGCTCATCGAAGTGAACCACCTGCAAGCCCACATCATGGCGCATTTTATCCAAAACAATGAGCGTTCCCGCAAGGTTCCGGCTTTTCCCTTTCTCTGCCTCACTGTATCAGGTGGGCACACCCAAATCGTGCTGATTGAAGAAGGTTATGGAATGAAAATCATCGGCCGGACAATCGATGACGCAGCAGGAGAGACCTTTGACAAAGCGGCCAAGATTATGGGACTCCCCTACCCTGGAGGACCGATGATTGATCAGTTGGCTCAGTGCGGTGATCCTTCAAGGTTCAATTTTGCCCGGCCTTCCATCGAAGGACTTGATTTCAGTTTCAGCGGGCTCAAGACCTCTTTTCTTTATTTTCTTCGTGACCGGTTGAAAGAAGACCCGGCCTTCATCGAATACAACAAAGCAGATCTCTGTGCCTCCATCCAGGCAACCATCATCGATATTCTTATACGGAAACTTCAGCGTGCATCTGACCAGACCGGAATTAGCGAGATAGCCATCGCAGGTGGCGTTTCTGCCAACTCCGGCCTGCGACAGGCGCTGACTGAAGCCCGCGACATCCGGGGATGGAATATCTATATTCCTGAATTCCAGTACACCACTGATAACGCAGCCATGATAGCCATTGCAGGGTATTTCAAATATTTAAAGGGTGAATTTGCCTCGCACGATCTGGCTCCGTACGCCAGGTAATAACATCAGCGCAGGTAATCATTTACTGCCAACTATCTCAAACTGCTCTCCCTCTTCAACAGGCGTAATCGTCTTACGCATGCGGTCGTAATGATAATAATACAACAAAGGTTCATCAGGAGACAGGTTCCTGGCAACGTATTGGTTTAAAAAATAATCGAACAGATAGCCGGCGTGTTTCTTTCCAAGATAGGAAGCCAGTTCGTAAATATCTTTAACCCGAAGAGAATCAATGCTGTATTTATAAATTACCTTGTTGTTCCACGGATCAAAAAGAAACTGACCTTCAAAACCGTCATAAGCAGGGTGAGTAGCCTGAAGTATAGTTTTGCGGGTTTTAGGGGTGTTGGCCTTGCTCAATTCAAACCAACAGGTGAAATCCACCGCGTTGAGATCAAATCGTTTGTAATAGACTGTATCCTCAAAAGGCTCTTCATCTTCAAGCGGGTAGAGGTACTCATCCAGTTGAATCTGGGCTATATCCAGCACGTACGACTGGGGATTATCGGTAAGAAAAGCATCCAGTCCGTCACTCAGGTAAACGTTGAAGCCAAGCGCCCTGAGCTCCCCGATGAAGCGATTCATGTACGTTTCTAGCAACAAACTGTCACTCACGAATTGTACGTACGTACTGGTACTCCACAAAGCAGAATCCTGGGTTGCATCGTTCAGGGTGTCGAACCCGCTGATGGTTTCTCCCTTGTGGTTATATTTATAGACCATGTCGGGGGCGAAAACAAGCAGGCTGATTTCGTTAGGCGACTGAATAAATAATTTGGCCACTTTTCTCTCAGGCAGGCAGGAAGTCAAAACCAATGAAGAGGTCAGGATTAAAATGAGAGAAAAGACCACCCTGAATTGAATCCGCATTGGAGAATGTATTGCGAAAGATAAACTCTGAAAATGCAAATTTATTATTTTTCTGTAAGTTTGCCGGATCACTCACCTTCCATTTCAATTTATCCCCTGTTTTTTATGAAAAGAAGTATTTTTAAGATCCTCCTTCTTTTGTTTGTGAGCCAAAGTTTGTTTGCCGGATCGATTACGGTGACCGGCAAGGTTTCCGGAGTATGGAATGTTGATACGGTACTGGTCGCCGGAGATCTTTTAATCACGGCAGATACATCTTTGGAAATTGTGCCGGGAACCCGGATCATTTTCACCGGTCATTACCTGGTCAGCGTGAAAGGTCAGATCTATGCTGAGGGGACGGTTGATCAACCCATTCTGTTCACCGTCGCCGATACCACGGGATTTTCTGATTCTCTCACCACAGCAGGAAGTTGGCATGGATTTCTGTTTTATTCTGATGGTGGAGGTGATGCAGCCTCCCGTTTCTTTCATTGTCATTTTGAATACGCGAAAGCAGTTGGAAATGATTCGCTTGCGATTAATGGAGGCGTCATCAGATGTTATGGCCGTAATGGGGTAGTTGTTGAAGAATGCGAGTTCAATCACAATTATTCTTACCGTTGGGGAGGGGCTGTTTACATGTACCATTCAAACATGATTATTAACCGCTGTATATTCAGGAATAATCAATCCGGAACTCCCACGTTGCCTTATGGTTATGGAGGGGCGCTATGTTCTGTACAATCAGATCCGCAGGTGACCCGCTGCGTTTTTACCGGTAACCGGTCGACCGGAGTAGGAGGCGGTGCCTCTTTTGAAAGGTCCGATCCGCAGTTGCAGTATAACATTTTTGAAAACAATTTTTCCGGACTTGGCGGAGCGCTGAGCTACCTGCGTTCAACCCCATCGCGGGTTGTTTCCGACAATCTGATGTACAACAATGAAGCATTGTTCTTTGGTGGGGCAGTTTGTTGTATCCGCAGCAATACCGTCTTTGCCAACAATACTATTACCGGGAACCTGGCACCTTATGGAGGTGGCTTATATGCTAACGATTCTGCTTGTCCTTCAAGTTATAACACAATCTATCACGGGAATGCCGGAGCTGTAGGAAAAGAAGTGTACATCTGGGACATCTGGTCAGCTCCCAATTTCTTCTATTGCGATGTAGCCGGTGGAACCGAAGGATTTGAAGGAAGTGGCGGTCAGCAGGGTTATCATGGCATGTACGAGAACAACATTGATACTTTACCCGGTTTCAAAGGCGTCGGTGAACATCCTTACGCATTGGTAAGCAATTCGGTACTGATTGACCTCGGCACTCCGGACACAGCCTTTCTTCAGATTCCCCCTTATGACCTTGCAGGAAATGATCGCATTCTCAACCACCGCATTGATATAGGCGCGTACGAGCATGATCCTTCCACAGGGAACGGATTAGAAGCGACAGTCAATGAGGAACTGTTCACGATACAGATCTCTCCTAATCCGACACAAGGTCCTGTTGAAGTATGGGTTAAGTCAGAAAAAGATGGCCATTTGATGCTCACCCTTATTACCCCTGATGGGCGACAAACCGGCTGCACCGGTAAATTTTTCTGTCAAAAAGGCCGGCAAAAAATCACCCTGGATCCCGCGGCCATCCAACCTTCAAATACAACTGCCGGAAGCTATTACCTTATAGCAACCCTGGGAGATAAAAGCCGTATCGTTCCCCTGATCCTTATCAGGTAAGAGCGCAGGCTGTATCGCTACGATTTTTCCATCGCCATTTTCTCACCGAATCTTCGGCCGAATTCAATGCACTGCTGTTGCACCGCCTCATGCGGAGTAAATTTGACGGCCAATCCTTCTTCCACAACATTCAGCTTCAGGGCGGTCATGACGGTATCCATGATCTTTACGCCTTCACCGCTCCAACCATACGATCCGAAGGAAGCAGCCGGTTTGTTGCGATCGCGCACCGGGTTGATCAGCGCAAAAAGCTGGTAAACAGGAAGAAGAATATTCTGACTGAAGGTGGGGCATCCTGCCAAAATACCCGCAGCTTCAATGATTTTTTGCTCCAGTTCAGGAAGGGTAACCTTTTCAAGATCACATAGATCGACTTCAAGATTTCCCGTCAGCCTGATTCCTTCTGCAATCTTTTTAGCCATGAGCTCCGTATTCTGGTAGGCAGAAACATAAGCCACAAGCACTCTCCCTGCAACCGGAAAAGCCAATGCTTCGCGGGCATATCGTTCACTGAGTGCGACATATTTTTTCCAGTCGTTCCTTAGAACGGCTCCGTGTCCGGTACAGATAACCTCAATATCCAGTGGCCTTATCCGTTCGATGGCTTGCAACATGAACTTACTGAAAGGTTTCATGATCACGTCGAAATAATAGCGGAAGGCATCATCAAAATTGCCTACCACATCGTCGAAGATCCCTTCATGGCAGAAGTGGGCGCCAAAAATATCGCAGGTAAACAAAACCTTATCCTCCTTCAGCCAGGTCATCATTGAATCGGGCCAGTGAAGGTTGGGTGCGCCGATAAACTGAAGGGTTTTGTTTCCCAGGTTAAGGGTCTGCCCGTCTTTAACGACAAGGTGAGGGAAATCGTGGCCTACCAGCTCCTTCAGGTACCGGATGGCATTCCCGGTGCCCACGACGACAGCTTTTGGAGCGATCTCCAGCAACCTGGCAACACACCCTGAATGATCGGGTTCGGTATGATCGGCAACGATGTAATCTATCTCAGCCGGGTCAACTACCTGGCGCAATTTAGCAATGTAAACATCCCAGAATTTCTCCTTCACGGTCTCAATCACGGTTTTCTTTTCCGCATTGATAAAATAGGCATTGTAAGTGGTTCCGTATTTGGTTTCCATCACCACATCAAAAGTCACAATATCGCGATCGAGTACACCGATCCAGCTTACGCTGTCTGAGATTTTCAGGATTTTATTATCCTCCATGATTCTACTTTTTTAATTAATAAATGATGATCCAACGGAAAGAGAAAGTCAGATAACAGTCTTCATTCCGCCGGGTCGTTAAAGTGGTAATTCCATTTGCACCGCTTCACCTGACTCTGACTGTTTGCCGGGATCCTGTGAAGTGTTTGTTTCCGGTATCGCGTCCTGTTCGGGTTCAACGGAAGGTACCCTTTTTTCTTCTTCAAAGGATTCCTGATGTTCAGCGTTTCCATCAGGAAGGTCGGTTGGTTCGTTGCCTGCAGTTTGTTCGACCAGCCCGGGTTCTGGTTCGACCCAGGCCGCGGCGCTGACAGGATAACTGGTGACCCGTTTCCCTTTGGCCCTGTATGACTTGATACTGATAAATTCCTGAACATCAATTCTTTCCAGGTCGTTTCCTTTCGTCTTCCGGGTCATGTCAAACCGGATATCGAGCAGCGGAGCCGGGTGACCGCTAAAGAGAACGAGGGATTCTCCTTCCTCCAGAAAACCCACTTTTTTTTCAGTGTGTTCTACTTTGAAACGTTTCAGGTAATAATGTCCTGACTTGTTATCAAGGTAAAGAATGGAATAGACCTTTTCGGGATCATATTTTTCCAGGAGCATCATATCTTCCTCGAAATGGTTCGACAGATCAAAGGAACTGAGCCTGTAATGGCCCGATCGCATGAAAACAATGATCCGGTCGGTTCCGGCGAATGCGCCTAACAGGGAACCCCGTTGGTCAGTATTAAGCCGTTGAACGGTTTCATCGTACCAGATGTTGAGCGATCCAAGGGTTGAGATCCCCTCCTGTCGTTTTTCAATTTTCCGGATGGGGTAACGTGAAAAAGTGTTTCCGACCGAATTCCTTCCTTTGATAGCAATATCTGCGAAATTGAAATCAAAAGAGGTTCTTTTCATCCTGGGTTTTGGTCGTAGTTCAGCCCTTACCACCTCCGCTTCGCCATTGGGATTAGCGGTAAAATAGAGAATTTTCGATCCCGGTGTGCCCTTGGTCACGTTGTACTCCTTGTCACGGCTGACGCCCAGCACACTGAAACGTTTAACCATGACCTTGCCGTTCTTTCCATCGCGGTAGATCATGTTGTACACAGTGCGGGAGTCATTTTTATTGAAGACGGCAATGTGGATAATGTTTTGACCCACAAAGGCTTTGTCAGCAACTTTAACTACCAGGAAGGTGCCATCCTCCCTGAAGACGATGATGTCGTCAATATCGGAGCAGTCGCAGACGTACTCATCTTTCTTCATTCCGGTTCCGGCAAAGCCTTCCGGGCGATTGACATACAGTTTTTGGTTGGCTGCTGCCACCTTTGCTGCTTCAATCGTGTCGAAACTCCTGATTTCAGTACGGCGGTCACGACCTTCTCCGTATTTTTTCTGAATTTGGCGGAAATAGTTGATGGCATAATCGATCAGGTGATCAAGGTGGTTATTCACCTCCTCCATCTCTTTCCTGATCCCACGAATCACTTCATTGGCTTTGGAGGTACTGTAGCGCGATATCCGGTCGATGGGGATCTTCCGGAGTTTTTGAACATCCTCTTTTGAAACCGGGCGGATTATTTGTTTTGCAAATGGTTTGAGGCCACGGAATATCGCGTTATCGATCTCTTCGGTTGTTTTGCATTTTTTGATCCCTTCGTATACTTCATTTTCGATGAAGATTTGTTCCAGGGAACTGTAATGGAGTTGTTCTGTCAATTCCTGAAGCCTGATCGTCAATTCCAGTTTCAGCAATTCCACGGTACGGTGGGTATTGTCGCGCAGTATTTCCGAAACGCCCATGAAACGTGGCTTACCATCCTGGATCACACAGGAGTTGGGTGAAATGGAAACTTCGCAGTCGGTGAATGCATACAATGCATCCATCGTCGTGTCGGGTGATACCCCTGGATTCAGATGGATCAGGATTTCGACGTCACGTGCGGTATTGTCATCGATTTTGCGAATTTTGATCTTGCCCTTATCATTGGCAGCTAAAATGGAATCGATGAGTGAGCCGGTGGTTGTTCCAAACGGTATTTCCCTGATCACCAGCATTTTTTTGTCTTCCAGAGTGATCCTTGCTCTCAGGCGGATCTTTCCTCCGCGAATTCCGTCGTTGTATTTTGATACGTCGGCCATCCCTCCTGTCTGAAAGTCGGGGTAGAGTTCAAATTCCTCGTTTCTAAGGATTTTGACGGATGCTTCGATCAGTTCATTGAAATTATGAGAAAGGATTTTGGAAGCAAGTCCCACTGCGATTCCTTCCACACCCTGTGCCAGCAACAGAGGGAATTTGGCCGGAAGGGCAACCGGTTCCTTGTTTCGGCCATCATAAGAAGATTGCCATTGGGTGGTTTTGGGATTGAACAATACTTCCAGGGCGAATTTTGAAGGGCGGGCTTCGATGTAACGCGGCGCCGCAGCGCTGTCTCCGGTCAGGATGTTTCCCCAGTTGCCCTGGGTATCGACCAGGAGGTCTTTTTGTCCGAGCTGGACCAATGCATCGCCGATGGAAGCATCCCCATGCGGGTGATATTTCATCGTGTGACCGATGATGTTGGCTACCTTGTTGTAGCGGCCATCGTCCAGATCCTTCATTGCATGCAGGATCCTGCGTTGTACCGGTTTCAGTCCGTCAGTTATTTCCGGAACAGCTCTTTCCAGGATGACATAAGAAGCATAATCCAGGAACCAACCCTGGTACATCTCAGAAAGATGCACAGTCTCCCTGAGCGTACCTTTTTCCAGTTCAGGGATTTCACCATTTACAAATTCCTCGGAAGACACGAAAGAGAGCGGTTTAGAGTCAATATTAATGTTTACTTGATGAGCCGTGAGATTCCTTTGAACTGTTCGGTACCTGAATGACGAAGAAGTTCAAACAGGATGGCTTCGCAGGTAGTCAGGGCAATTCCTTCGTGCCGCATACGTTCCAGTGCGATTTGCTTATCATTTGGTTTTCTGGAAGCGATGCAGTCCTCCACCACTATGGGTTGATAGCCATTGCTTTTCAGATCGATCACAGTCTGAAGAACACACACATGGCTTTCAATGCCGGCGATGACGACAAACTCCTTTCCGGAGGCAGCCAATGAAAGCATGAATTCAGGTTCATCACAGCAACTGAAGGATTGTTTTTCGATCCTTTCGATATCCCTGAGCTCTTCAGCAATAGCAGGCAGAGTCGGTCCAAGTCCTTTGACATATTGCTCGGTGACAAGCAAAGGGATTTCCAGGATTTTCATTCCGCGAATAAACCTGAGGACAGTACTTAATAAATTGTCATGATCATGGATCACGGGGAAGAGCTTTTCTTGAAAATCGATGATCAGGGTGACTGTATTTTCGGTAAGAATTCTCATAACAAAAAATTTGGTACATCAACACGGAAAATGAAAGCCGGCCCGACTGTACGTTTAACCTGCAAAATTAAGATTTCCCGGGGACGCATGAAACCTTTTGTTCAAAACTTAATATTTGTTACTTTTGCACCCTCAAAGCAGGTCCCGTAGCTCAGCTGGATAGAGCAACAGCCTTCTAAGCTGTGGGTCGCGCGTTCGAATCGCGCCGGGATCACCCACCCCCTCCCTGGAAATCAGGACACAGGAGAGCAAATAAAAGCTCATTGTGGGGAATCATAATAAATATTCGCGAATAGCTGTGATGTCAAATTGCCGATCGGAAGTCCCTTGTTCCTGGCTGCATGGAAGAGGCTTTTAGAGGCTTGTCTGATCAACTGCCCCTTGATTTTTTCATAAAGGAGAGAGCGATCAACAGACATAAAATATCCTTTAATATCAATTTTCAAAATATAGCAATCACGGTGATAATTTTCCGAGCAGGAGCTGATAAAAAGATCCACCCGCCTAATCCCGTAAGGTGTTCCTTTCCCATCCCGTCAATTGTTTAGGAATGGATTCGATGGAGGCATTGTTCATCAGCTTGTCGATTGTGATGCTGTTCATACAGGCCTTGAGCCTCTTCAGGCACCTCATCCCCCGGCCCCTTCTCCTTGAGGAGAAGGGGCCGGGGGATGAGGTTTCTGAAAACAGCGCTGCAAAAAACCCGAAAAGCCGGATTGCCTGCATCATGTTTGTGAATAATTCAAGCTAAATCGGAATATATTGAATGAACAACTTTCGAAACTTTCAAATAATCAATTATCCTTAAGGCACCGGCAGGAAAACCCGTCCATCTTGAAGTAGCCGGTGTTGTTCCTGTACACAGCCTCACTATTGTAGTAGAGGTTCCGGTACCACGCGTAAGTTGAGGAGTACTCCGTCGACGACCAGAAGTTGGCGCCGCCCGTGAGATAGCTGAAACCGAACAAGCCGGTCCGGAAGCCACCCGGGAGAGCAGTGAACCCACTGCTGTTTGTAGCGCCCTCGTTGGGAGATGCCCAGTGAGAGGGTCCAGCTTCCTTCATCTTTCCTGCGGCAATATCTACTCCTCCAAGAAAGGTGATTAAGGTTGACCATTCTTCATCACTTGGCAAATGCCATCCTTTCGGGCACACTTTCAAGGCCGTTTCCCAATCGTACAACCGGCCGTAAAAATCACAGTTTTCTGATTTATTCTCATAGCACCAACTGCTGTCGATCTGGTAGTTCATGTTCTTTTGTAACCAGCATTGGGAACCTATCTGAACGGTAGGATAAACCTGTCCGTCGCGCGGATCAGTTATCGTTGGCAATCCCGGACAAGGGGTACCCGACGCTGTCCCTGAGGCTGATTGACCCGGGTAAAAGATCGCCTGGATTTTGAAGGCAATCTTGTTCCCTGTTAATTGTTCCCGGCCTGGTTCGCTCAGTACATCCCAGGTAAGTTGTTTATAAGTTCCCGGATTGACGCCTGTGCCTGCATCGCCTGCCACTGCTGTCATGGGCCCTTTCCAATTGTTACCTCCATCTTCGCTGACAAACAGATGAACGGTGTAACGTGACCCCTGGTTCCCGCCGGTCAGATCGTAAGTAACAATGATCTTTTTTTCTTCCTGCCGGGCTCTGACATTGGTGATGCTTTGGGCCTTGGCAACCCCCGAAATTGACAGGATCATCAAAAAAAGGAAAACTCTTTGCATGCGTTGTTCTTTTTATTTTTTCCCAATATGGTATAATAGGGATTATTGGAAATGGTTTGGCCTTTTGCGTCAACTGTGATTATTTAAAACTCCAGTTTTCCCAGACTCCTTCTGCTTCCGGGCTTACCATCACCTGGGGCGTCTGGGGTTTGCTGACAAGGGTGGTTTCAAAAGTAACATTTTTGATCAGGTAATCCTTCATTTCTTTATAGGTAGCCTCCCCCTTTGTTTCCTGCAATTTCTTCAACAAAAACCAGGTAAAATAGCCGTGTTGTTTCTCCCGGTCCACACCGGATGATTCTTCCCCGGAACTTGAAGCAAACACAACCATATTTCCTTTTAATTCGTCGGTTTTGGGTTTGATTTTTACCGATTTCATAGCCAAAAGGCCCTGATTCCTGGCCCCGCCACTGAAACAGGCATCCAGGAAAACCGTCACCCGCAGGCTTGGGCTTTTGGTCAGTTTCCCATATACCTCGCTCAGTTTGATACCCTCCATGATGTTTGCCCCGCTGACATCCACCGGGATCAGGTATGACTCATGGGTGTTTTCATCCGGAAGCCCGTGTCCGGAATAATAAAAAATCAGTTCGGCATTCCCTTCCCCGATCTCTGCCAGGCGGCTGATCCAATCCAGTTCCCTGCGGATTTCCGCGGCCGTCGCATCGATCAGCAGTTTTACCTGCCGTTCGGGCACTCCAAGGGTGTTCACCGCGTACTCTTTGAAGATCCGCGCGTCATTGGCGGCAAAATCAACGTTGACCTCTTTGGCAAGCCCGCTCTGGCGCGAACTGTAATCTTCATTACCAATGACCAGGGCGTAGCGGTTTGAATGGGTGTTCCCGGTGTTGGGAATGTTTTTATCAACCACCGCGCTGAGCGAAGCGATGGTTATGGGCGAAATCTCAACCCGGGTCTGCGTGCCATCAACAACAATTTTATTGGCAGCCACTGCCTGGTTGAGCGACAGGGTCAGTGTTTTATCTTGTGCGAATTTTCCATGTTTCTCGCTGATATTTATCTTAATGGGGATTTGATTGTCCGCATAAAAATCATTCACAATCAAACTGTAAACAATGCTTTTCGTCTCCCCGGCTTTTAAAAGGGGTATTGATGTGGTCAGGTTGTTTGTAAGGGGCATCACGTTTGGCGGGAGCGAAATTGAAACGGTCACATCTTCAGCTTTGCCGTACTGCGTGTTCTGGATGAGCACCTGCAGATCGAACGGAGCCTTTCTGACCAAATTCCCGGCCCTTCCGCCTGTCACCGAGTTGTCAACGACTTCCACCATGGGAGAGATAAACTTTGCCGTTTTTATTTCGATCTGTTTTTCATCCGTGCCAAAACCATTGGGTTCTTCCACCTTGAAGGAAAAAGTGACCGACCCGTCAAGGGTGTTTAAATTGGCTGAGATTGGAATTTCCACATCTGTTTTTTGTCCCACCTTTAAAACATCGAGGGTTTTGGAGGTTGGAAAAGTGATGCCC
>Ga0209098_1000346_pt1 | contig 52516 bp, 34 predicted proteins | sample AD_JPNHW1_MetaG_FD_184429 | JGI IMG/M metagenome (GOLD analysis project Ga0209098, IMG submission 184429) | Active sludge microbial communities of municipal wastewater-treating anaerobic digesters from Japan - AD_JPNHW1_MetaG (SPAdes) (version 2) | ecosystem: Engineered > Bioreactor > Anaerobic...
AAACACATAGTTTTTTCATAGAACAAGTTTTAGGTTTACAAATAGAGGTTAATAATTAATTTTCTACCTCGCTAATGTATATAATAATTTTTCGAATTGCAAGCATTTTAACATTCATAATATTCGAAAATAAAGGGAAACACTATTTTTTTAGAACTTTTTTTGTCATTATTTCCTCATTTTGAATATTTTTCTTTGTTAAAAAATAATAAAGTTAGCTAAATGAATTTAGCTAACTTTACTATGATAAATCGTGATATTTTAGTCTGAACCTATTTCTTTGTTGCTATCTTTTTTTCTACAATAGCTAAAACCTCTTCTTCTAATTCAATCGTTTTCTTGAGAATCAAATCACCTTCGGCAAGGAATTTCTCAACAATTGCCTTATCCTCAAGGCCCGATGCATTAATTTTAACATTTAAGAAAGCGCCAAAAACTCCTGAACGTGCTGCCAATGCACCTACTCCTGCATCGGTAACTGAATTTGGGTTACCAAACTCAGCCATTGCTTTCATAACCTGCATTGATTCATAGCAAAGATTCATTACCTTGAATGGAACCTCTGTTGCATAAAGTGTTGCATCCTGAATTGCTTTTTTCCTGGTGGCTTTCTCGTCATCGTTACCCTTGGGTAAACCAAATGCTTCCATTATTTTATTGAATGCATTTGTATCCTCATCCACAAGGTTAATGAGTTGATCCATATAGGTTTTACCTTTAACCGCCCAATCAGAAAATTCTTTCCAACGATCATCCCATCCGGCTTTATGAGCAGATAAATTTGCAACCATAGTACCTAATGCTGCACCGAAAGCTCCCATGCAAGCTGCAACAGATCCACCTCCAGGAGCAGGTGATTCAGAAGCAGTTTCGTTTGCAAACCCATCAATAGTTAGATCGATTAATCTCTTTTTACTTTTATCCCTTAATATATACTCAATAATTTTCTTCTCAGGATCAAAAGGAACTAATTCATCTAATCCCATTGATTTAATAGCGATTTTAATAATCTCTTTCTCCGATATACCTGTTGAACGTTGTTGTTTTTCAAGGAAGTACTTACCAGCATCAAGCATTGCTTTTAAAGGCACAACACCAACCAACTCTGATCCTGTTGCTCTAAGTCCACGCTCCATCGCTTTTTTTGATGCTTCCTCGAAGGCAACATGCAATGGTGTAACTGTAATATCAGTTAAATTTATTGATACCTGAGCAATACCATACTCTTCTATAAACCAGCCAATTGCTTTACATGCTTTTAATGCACCTGGTGTCCAAATTTCATTCCCTTTTTCATCTAATGCAATTTTACCAGTGAATTGATTACCAGCCCTAACTGGTCTTCCCTTCTCACGAATATCAAAAGCTACAGCATTAGCCCTACGGGTAGATGTTGTATTTAGGTTAACATTGTAAGCAATTAAGAAATTACGAGCGCCCACAGCAATAGCACCGGTCTTCGCATTAAACTTTGCTGGTCCAAAATCGGGTTTCCATGCTGGATCTTGAAGTTTTTTAGGTAATCCTTCGTACTCCCCTGATCGACAATTTGCTAGATTTTTTCTTTTCTCCTCGGTTGCTGCATACTCATAGCAGTATACGGGTATTTGAAGTTCATCACCTATACGCTTTGCCAATTTACGAGCATAAGTAACAACCTCTTCCATTGAAATATTTGATACAGGTACTAATGGGCAAACATCGGTTGCTCCAAAGCGTGGGTGTGCACCAGTATGTTTACTCATATCGATAATTTCTGAGGCTTTCTTAGCTGCACGAAAAGCTGCTTCACAAACCTCATCGGGAGTTCCAACAAAGGTTACTACTGTACGATTCGTTGCTTTTCCGGGGTCAACATCAATTAACCTAACCCCCTCTACCGATTCAATTTCATCAGTAATTTGCTTTATAATAGCCATATCGCGTCCTTCGCTAAAATTAGGTACGCATTCTATCAGTTTTTTATTGTCCATAATTCAAAAAATGGGTATTTAACATAATTAATTGCTTTTCTACTTGAAAATCTTCTTCAGTAAGTCGGTTGTTCGTGCTGCTGGATTGCTCCGAATCTGTTCTTCTTCCTTTGCTATGAGAATAAATAAGCCTTCTATCGCTTTATCAGTTATATACGATTCCAAATCGGGGTTAACTTTTTTACCTCCCAATATGTTTACTTTATTATAAGCACTGGCAACATTCTCCCAGTATTTAGTAACCTGTACTTTTGCTATCGACTCTTTTACAACAGGTTTAAAAGCAACATAAAGTTTACTAGATGTTTTTTCCTTAAGATAATTTGTTGCAGCATTATTTGAACCTTTTAAAATAGCCATTGCGTCTGAGAAAGTGATCCCCTTAATAGCATCGAGGAAAATTGGTAGTGCTTTTTTAGAAGCCTCTTCTGCTGCTCGATTAATTGATTGCTCAAACTCAGTAACTGGTTTTTTCAATCCAGCTTTTTCTAAAGTATTTTTAACCTTGATAGCGTCCTTTGGGAATGGAATAAATATTAGAGGATTCTTGTAAAACCCATCTACTGCAGATGCTTTATCAATCGATTTTTTTGCACCAACCTGTAACGCTTCGATTAAACCTTTTGCAATATCTTCAGTTTTTAATGACTGAGGGTAGTTAATCCTGTTAATCGATGAATTTGTGTTACAAACAAAACTTGAAGAAATAATCATTACAACTCCAAGTAAAACAGCAAACAGTTTATTCATGGCTTATAATTTTACCGTTTAGTATTATCGTATCAACAATTTTTGTAGTATAAGAATAAGGTATATACTCATAGGTAGGAATTTGAGTAGTGATAAATACATTTGCCACCTTCCCTTTTGCAATACTACCGTGAGTATCGCTTATTCCCATTGCGTATGCACCATTAATAGAAACAGCATTAATTACCTCTTCAGGTAACATTTTCATCTTAATGCATCCAAGAGACATCACAAACTTCATATCACCTGAGGGTGATGAACCAGGGTTGTAATCAGATGCCATTGCAACTGGTAAACCAGCATTTATCATCTTACGAACAGGAGGATCAACCATACCAAGGAAAAATGCAGCCCCTGGAAGCAAAGTTGGAATAGTCTCAGAACCCTTTAAACACTCAATCTCCTCATCACCTGTATATTCCAGATGATCAACAGAAAGCGCACCATATTTAACTCCGACTTGTATTCCACCAGAATAATCCAGCTCGTTAGCATGAATCTTTGCCCTCATACCATATTTCATGCCAGCAATCAACATTCTATCAGTTTCCTCTACAGTAAAGAAACCTTTATCGCAAAATACATCTATGTAATCTGCTAAATCTTCTGCTGCAACCATAGGAATCATTTCGTTGATAATCATATCAACATACTCCCCCTGCCTTCCCTTATACTCAGCAGGAACTGCATGAGCACCTAAAAATGTTGACTTAATAGTTATAGGAGTAGTTTCTTTCAATCGCTTAATCACCCTTAGCATCTTAAGCTCATCCTCGGTAGTTAAACCATAACCACTCTTAATCTCTACTGCACCAGTTCCTAAAGAAATTATCTCATTAATTCTATTTAATGATTGATTGTATAGCTCATCTTCTGATGTGTTATGAAGAAGCTTTGCAGAATTTAATATTCCCCCACCCCTTTTTGCAATCTCCTCGTATGATAACCCCTTTATCTTATCAATGTACTCTATCTCACGACTACCAGCATAAACCAAATGTGTATGTGAATCGCAAAATGACGGAAAAACCATCCTCCCAGTAGCATCAATCACCTTTAAATCCTGAGATTTATAATATTCTTGAGGAATTTCGGTCGTTACACCAAAACTTTCGATTATACCTTTATTTATATATAGGTATGCATTATCAATCGTTCCAAGTTTAGACATATCGGCTCCAGCAACCCAAATTCTTGGATTTTCCTCAACTTGAACCAACTTCTTAATATTGATTATTAGAATTGACATAGGTTTTTGAATAAAGCCTCGAAGTTAGCTATTTGGGGTTAAACCAAAAATGATAGATGTTTTTAAATAGAATTGTTTTATAATATATTAAATATCTGCATTTTAAAATATAAACCACATTAAAGGGGAATCCAAAACTAATATTATAATGAGTTGGAATAAAAAACTAAATTCTTAATTTGGCAAACGAATTTTAAAAGGCCTAACAATGGAACCACAGAAAAAGAAAAGGGAATTCCCCCATACCTATGTTATAATATTCTCACTTATAGTTATTGCAGCTATCTTAACTTGGGTAGTTCCGGGTGGTGAATTTGCCAGGGTTACCAAAGATATAAATGGAATTAATCGTGAAGTTATTGTCCCTGGTTCATACGCCAAAGTTGAAAACCAGCCCCAAACATGGCAGGTTTTTACTTCAATATTCCAAGGAATGAAAAGGACATACGATATTATTTTCTACATCCTAATGATCGGGGGTTCTTTCTGGTTAATGAATGAGAGCAAAGCACTCGATGTTGCAATCTATTCGTTTCTAAACTTCACTAAGCGAATTGAACGATTCAAGTTTCTGAGGATTATTGGAGTAAACAACCTTGTTATTGCTCTTATCATGATCTGCTTCAGCTTTTTCGGGGCAGTAATTGGGATGAGTGAAGAGACAATTGCCTTTGTGGTGATATTTGTACCATTGGCTATTAGCATGGGTTACGATTCAATTGTTGGAGTTTGTATGTGCTTTCTTGGAGCAGGTTTAGGGTTTGCAAGTGCTTTACTAAACCCGTTCACTATCGGTATTGCACAGGGTTTATCGGGCATTCAACTTTTTACGGGTATTGAGTATCGATTTGTTATTTGGATAGTAATAAACGCAATAGGTATTGGCTATGTACTTTGGTATGCAAATAAAATTAAAAAGAATCCTAAACTGTCGCCCGTTTATGAGAATGACGAGTACTGGAGACATAAAGGCGCAACGGAAGAGAATGGATCTAAAAGTAAACCCACAAGAGCTGCATGGGCTATCTTCGCTATTATATCAGTAGTTTTTACAATATTTTCATTTCTATACCCCATAACTCACCTTGCTATTGGAAACAGTACAGTTTCTGCCCCAATTATTCCGATCGCAACAGTTATATGGATAGTTGCAGGTATTCTTGCTCTTCGCCATTCAGTTCAGCTGTTTATTGTTAACATACTTTTCTTTACAATTCTATTCCTAATTGTAGGAGTTATGGGTTACGGATGGTACATCAAAGAAATAGCTTCACTATTCCTAGTTATGGGTTTATGCTCTGGTGCTGCATTTGGAAAATCAGCAAACCAAATAGCACGATTGTTTATCGAAGGAGCAAAGGATATTATGTCGGCTGCATTGGTTGTTGGCCTAGCAAGCGGAATTGTTGTTATTCTTGAGCAAGGCAAGATTATTGACTCCTTACTATACTATGCCGCTAACTCAATGCAAGGTTATGGCTTACTAACCTCCGTTGCGATCATGTTCATCTTTTACAATATGCTAAACTTTATAATTGCTTCGGGATCAGCAAAGGCAGCATTAACTATACCTCTAATGGCTCAATTCTCCGATTTGATTGGGATAAGTCGTCAAACAACGGTTACAGTTTACCAATTGGGTGGTGGTTTTACAAACCTTATTACTCCAACATCAGGTGTAATGGTAGGTGTTTTAAGCATTGCTCGTATACCCTATAATAAATGGTTCAGGTGGTTTTTACCGCTTATGCTAATCCTTATTGTGGTTGCATTCCTGCTTCTCATACCAACAATCTACATGAAATTAAATGGTTTCTAGAGCAAAACAGACTCTTGCATAAATACTAATGGGGATGAAAAAACATCCCCATTTTTTGTACTCTCAATAAAAATTATACATTTGTTTAATTAACCTAACCTATTATGAAGAAGAACCTTTACCTTACAGTAGCCTTTGTTTTGGCTTTTGCAGTTTGTTCTGCTCAAATTGATACTTTAAAGCAAACCGGTAAAAAGGAAAAAATCAAAAAGGGATGGAATGTAGGGGGACTTCCTGTTATAGCATTCGACACCGATCTTGGGTTTGAATATGGTGCTCTTGCTCAGTTCTTCAACTATGGAGATGGATCAACTTATCCTCAGTATAAGCATATGATTTATGCTGAAATATCTCGTTATACGAAGGGTAGTGGAATTAATCGTTTATACTACGATTCAAAATACCTTATTCCAGGATTAAGGGTTACAGCCGATTTAGCATATCTTACCGATAAAACCTACGATTTTTATGGGTTTAATGGATACCAATCTATTTATAATGATAAATGGACTGACGACTCAAAGTCCAATGCAGATTACAAAAGTAGAGTTTACTATAAATACGACCGAAAACTTACCCGTTTTACCACAGATGTTCAAGGTAAATTAAAGGATAAACGCTTTGGATGGGTTGCTGGGATTGGCTTATATAATTTTGTTACAGACACCGTTGATGTAGATAAACTAAATGAAGGGAAAAGCAAATCTGATCAACTACCCTACGTTCAAGGGGGATTATTCCAACAGTACGTTAATTGGGGGTTAATTGATAAAGACGAACGTGATGGTGGATTTGCAACCTACTTAAAGGCTGGTGTAGTTTTTGACACGCGGGATAATGAACCAAACCCCATGAAAGGAATCTGGACTGAGGCTGTACTTACCTATGCCCCATCATTCCTTGGTATTGGTAGCAAGTTTGAACATGCAAAATTATCAGTTACTCACCGTCAATATTTTACATTAATTAAGGAGAAGCTTTCATTTGTTTACCGACTTGGTTACCAAACAACACTTTGGGGCAATTGCCCATACTACCTTCAACCCAACATGACCACTCTGTTTTTAAGAGGTGCAACCAGTGAAGGATTAGGTGGCGCAAAAACATTACGAGGCATAATGCGAAATAGAGTTATTGGAGACGGCATTGCATATGGAAACTTAGAATTAAGATGGAAATTTGTAAAATTCTATTTCATCAAACAAAACTTCTACCTATCACTTAATGGTTTTGTTGATGGAGGAATGGTTACAAAATCAATAAAGGTTGACTCAAGCATTAGAGACGCAAATCCTGATTACTTCTCTTCTGAAGGTGAAAAGATGCACTATAGCTACGGCGGGGGTTTTAGGGTTGTTATGAACCAAAACTTTATAATTGCAGTAGATCATGGCAGAGCCGTTGATAAGAAAGATGGAACTGCCGGTACATATATTGGTTTGAATTTCCTATTCTAGGATACTTTATACAAACCCTTCCTTTTCAAGGAGGGGTTTTTTATTTCTCTCGCTCTTCCTTTAACTTTTGCAAGCCATACATCTCATCTCGAAACCTTGCTGCTTCAATAAAATCAAGATCTTTAGCTGCTTTTTCCATTTGCTTTTTAGCATTTTCAATTGCTTTTGCTAAAGCATCATCGCTCATATATTTTACTACAGGATCGGCAGCATAATCGATAATTGATGGTTCGGTGTACGGTTTAAAACCTTTGGTCTTTTTATATTCTTTACCCAAAACAGAAACTTTTGCCTTAACAATTTGTCTCGGGGTTATTCCATTCAACTCATTATACTTAAGCTGCTTTTCCCTTCTTCGGTTTGTTTCTTCAATAGTAATCCGCATTGAATTGGTAATCTTATCGGCATACATAATTACCATGCCGTTAATATTACGAGCAGCTCTACCAGCAGTTTGAGTGAGCGATCGAGCAGAACGAAGAAAACCCTCTTTATCTGCATCAAGGATAGCAACTAGTGAAACCTCCGGCAAATCCAGCCCTTCGCGAAGCAGATTTACACCAACAAGCACATCAAACAATCCATTTCGAAGGCTCTCCATAATCTCAACTCGTTCAAGAGTTTCAACATCAGAATGGATATACCTACAGCGAATATCAAAGTTCACAAAATACTTAACCAGCTCCTCGGCCATTCTTTTGGTAAGGGTTGTAACAAGAACACGCTCCTCAAGTTCAACACATCTGTTTATCTCTCCAATAAGATCATCAACCTGATTTAAACTGGGTCTTACTACAATTACTGGATCTAAAAGTCCTGTTGGTCTAATTAGCTGCTCTACATATACACCCTGGCATTGCTGTAGCTCATAATCGGCAGGGGTAGCGCTCACAAAAACAGTTTGCCCAATAAGGTTTTCAAACTCATCAAATTTAAGTGGTCGATTATCAACCGCAGCTGGTAAGCGAAATCCATACTCAACAAGCGTATGTTTTCGAGAATGATCACCTCCTTGCATTGCCCTAATCTGAGGTATTGTAACATGACTCTCATCAATAACAGTTAGGTAATCTTTGGGGAAATAATCGAGCAGGCAGAACGGACGCATTCCAGGAGGTCGGCCATCAAAGTAACGAGAGTAATTCTCAATGCCCGGACAGTATCCCAGTTCGCGAATCATCTCCATATCGTATTCAACCCTTTGCTGAATCCGTTTAGCCTCCAGCGCTTTCCCTATCTCATTAAAATACTGAATTTGTTTAAATAGATCATCCTGAATTTCGTACATAGCAGTGTTCATCCGCTCTTTTGCTGCAATAAATATATTAGCTGGGTAGATAACTGCCTCAGGTAAAGTCTCAATCCTTGATCCACTAATCGGGTCGAAAACCTCAAGATCTTCAATATCATCACCAAAGAAAACTACTCGAATCCCATTATCTCCATAAGCAAGATAAATATCTACACTATCTCCCTTAACACGGAATGTACCTCTTTTAAAGTCAATTTCATTACGAGAATATAAACTATCCACAAGCTGACGCAGAAACTGGTTTCTACTAAGCTTCTGTCCTACCTTCAATCGAATTGTACTGTTATAGAAATCCTGAGGATTTCCAATACCATACAAACAGGAAACGGAAGAGACTACAATTACATCGCGACGCCCAGACAATAAGGAAGATGTTGCACTCAGTCGTAATTTTTCAATCTCATCATTAATTGATAAATCTTTCTCAATGTATGTGTCAGTAACTGGTAAATAAGCTTCGGGTTGATAGTAATCGTAGTATGAAACAAAATACTCCACAGCATTTTCCGGGAAAAACTGCTTAAACTCACCGTAAAGTTGTGCTGCAAGAGTTTTATTATGACTTAAAATCAATGTTGGCCTATTCACTCTAGCTATTGCATTCGCAATAGTAAAAGTTTTTCCAGACCCAGTAACGCCGAGTAATGTTTGAAACTTATCACCACGAATCAACCCATCAACCAGCTGATTAATAGCATCGGGTTGGTCGCCTGTAGGAAGAAACTCAGATGTAAGTTTGAAATCCATGTAATTCCAAAATCAGATGTAAAGATATGTAATAAGATGATTTTTAAAATCGGAAAATTAATAGGTGATAGGAAATTAATGAATCATTTAGTTAAAGCAGAACGGATCCCTAAAAACTTCGGAAGTTGAAGATATATCAAATTGATTTTGTATTGATTCTAACAGAATTTCAGAAATGATTGGCTTTGTAATATAGGCAGCACATCCCGCTTGAATGCAACGTTCTTTATCACCATAAACAACACAAGCAGTTTGGGCAATTATTGGAATTTGAGGAGCAATTCTCTTTATTAGTGTTGTGGCTTGAATTCCATTAATACCACCCATTTTAATGTCCATAAGAATAAGATCAATACCCCTAGTCCGATTTACAATTTCCACAGCCTTTTCACCACTCTCGGCAAATAAAAGTTTTGCGCCTGTTTTAGATAGGATTATCTCCAAAAGCATAGTACTAGCTGGATCATCCTCAACTATAAGAAAAAGTTTGTCTTTCCAAAGATATTTTTCGCTATCAGACATCTTTTAAAAAAATGAATGTTGAAATTAAAATAAAAAAAACAATGATCAATTACCTAAAACTATTTTTTTGTTTAACGTTGCTCAAAATATTTCAAAACAATCATTACCCCTTATTTTGAATAAATATTTCGAGAAATTTCTATATATAAATGATTTCGAACAATTCTTTTAAAATTTAGTTTTAACTTGTATACCCGAAACATTAACTATTACTGGATTACTCAAACCTATAATCCGATATGATAAACGATAAAAGATTATGGTATAGTATTCAATCTCTTGCCGAACTTTCAATTATTGCTACTATTTATATTGTTTTAGCTTTAATCACATCTTTTACTATTAAGGAAACCTCTCTCCCATTTTATTGCGCTCTGACTACTGGGTTTATGGCAGGAATTACGATTTCCAGAGGGAGAAATTCAATTTTTGGATTCTTGGCTGGAGCAATTATATGGCAGCTAATTACCCCACTTTTCCCCCAGCATAGCGTTAGCTTCACTTCTTGGAATTCAATACTATTTGTATTCTCTGAAGGAATAACCCTCATCCTACTTTACTATGTTTTTCGAGGATACATCGATTCAATTTCAATAATTGAGCAAATATCAGGGTTAGCAAAACTATTTATTTACTCAATGCTTTGCTCAATACCTCAAGCATTAATCTTATCGTATATTACGAGCAATACAACAGAGGTATTCCACAATACAAGTTTCTTAGTGTTATTCCATTTAACTTGGCTGAGCATTTCAGTATCGATACTTTCGGTAGTTCCATTTATTATTTCATATTTCGATAGGAACAAACAATTTACCATTAAAAGCATAAGAGTATCATGGGAATTAACCCTCTTTGTTATACTACTGTTAACTATAAATTTTCTTGAAATATTTAATATAATTACTCCGCCCTACCCCTTCCCAATTCATTTTATTGTTTTTCTTACAATTTTCATACTTGCATTTCGTAAAGACATTAGAGTGCTTAGCTTCAGTGTACTTCTTTTCTACCTTATATCTATCTACTCCGCAAGCACGAATCATGGAATTTTCATATCTAATGATCCTTACTTGAATGCCTCCAATATCTATTATTTTATTCTATTCTTCCTTTTCATTTCACTAACCGTAGGAGTTATAGTAAATGAGAAAAACAAAGCCTTTGTGTCCCTTAAAAATGCTTACACGGGGGTTGAAGTTGAAATATCTCGACAAACCGCAATATTTAGAGAATTAAACGATAAACTTTTTGCTGAGATTGAACAACGGGGAATTGTTGAGAAGGAATTAAATGAAAGTCGAAATCTTCTCGAAGTTGCGCAGGATATAGCAAAAATAACTACATGGGAGCTAAACCTCGAGAAAAAAGAAATAAGATGGTCTCGTTCTGCTAAAAATATTTTTGGATTCAAAAATGATCGCCCTTTTATTAAACTCGACGAATATTTAAAGCTTATTGTTCCTGATGATATTGATAAATTCAATAGAATTATTCAAAAGGTTTCGGTTTCGCCAATCAACTTTGAAGAAGAAATTCGTCATAAAAAAAGCGATGGAACCATTAATGACTTACTAATTCGAGGTAGATCTTTTGATGAAAATGGCAGAGTTATTAGGGTAATAGGGCTATCCTTGGATATAACAGAGAAAAAAGAAATTGAAAATCGGCTTATTGAAAAAGAAGAAAAGTACAGATCCCTTTTTGAAGCAAATATTGATTCAGTAACCATAATTGATCCTATTAGCAAAACATTTATAGATGTCAATAATGCATTCGAGAACAGGTACGGCTATACTAAAGCTGAAATAATCGGCAAACCATATTCAATAATAACATCAGAAGTTGAAGAAACATATTCAGCTATTGATAATGCTTTCCGGCTTGGATCGCATCGAGTGCAAACAAGGGTTCATAAAAAGAAGAACGGGGAAGAGTTTTATGCAGAGGGGATATTTGTTAAGTTTATAAGCCTTGGCAAACCGCTTATTTTTGTTATTTCTCAAGATATAACAAAACGAAAAATTGCTGAAAAAAATCTTGCAGAACGAGAGCTTCAGTATAGGCTATTTTTTGAGTCAGACTTGATTGGAATGGCCGAAGTAACCCAGCAAAAGGAGTGGAAAACAGTTAATCATAAGCTTTGTAAGATTCTCGGGTACAAAGAGGAAGAATTAATAGGTAGAACATGGGATAACATTACACACCCCGATGATTTAATATCTGAAAATAGGTTATACAACGAAGTAATTACTCATAAAACGGATGGGTTCAGTATTGAAAAACGATTTATCAGAAAGGATGGCAGCTCAATTTACTGCAACACGGCCTTAAAGGCAATCAAAACACAACAAGGAAACATTTCTCACTTTGTTAAACTAATCGAAGATATATCAACTCGTAAGCAGATAGAGAAAGATTTGATTGAAAGTAGGGCTACTTTGCGCAGAGCACAACAAATTGCAAAGCTTGGTAGCTGGAGTTGGAGTATTGGGCAGAACTATATCACTTTAAACGATGAAGCCTATCCAATTTTAGATTGGAAAAAAAGCCAAGGTCCGTTTAATATCGAAAAATTTATAAATCTATTTGCACCTGAAAGCAAAACGTTAATTGATCAAACATTGAAGGATGCTACAAAAGGTCTTAAGTCAATCGAAAACATTGAGGCGCCAATCATAACAAGCACAGGCGAAGTTAAGTATCTCCTACTAAATATCGGTTTTAATATTGGAAGTTCGGTTTCAGTATCTGAAATTGTAACAACTATGGCCGATATAACAGATATCAAAAAGGCTGAAATTGCTTTGCAAGAAGCAAACGCTTTAAAGGATCAATTATTCTCAATTATCGGGCATGATCTTCGAAGTCCAATTGGATCAATCAACCAAATGATTACATACGTAGCCGAAAACCTTAACGCCATTGATCAGAGCACATTAAATGAAATTATTTCAACTCTAAAGGATTCTTCCTTGCAGACTTTCAATCTTTTAGAAAATCTTCTTGAATGGGCAAAAAGCCAAAGACAGGTATCATTTAAACCCGAAAAAATTCATATTAAACACACTATTGATGAGACAATGGCGCTGCTTTCAGGAATGTCTTCGCAGAAAAATATCACCATTTCAAATAACCTTAATACAAACGAAACAGTTTTTGCCGATCCTTACATGCTAAAGACTATACTTAGAAACTTGATTTCAAATGCAATTAAGTTCACTCCCAATAATGGTAGCATTAAAATTGATGGCGCTAGGAGTGGCTCAGAAACTGTTCTAAGGTTTACCGATTCTGGAATGGGGATACCAAAGGAATCAATAGAAAAATTGTTCGATTCAAATTCAACTTATACCACTGCCGGAACTAACAATGAACGGGGAACTGGGTTGGGGCTAAAACTTATTAAGCGACTCATAACAAAGAATAACGGAGAAATAACCGTTGATTCTGAGATTAACAAAGGGACTACATTTATCGTTACTCTTCCATCTTAACTCGATACTTTTCGAAACTAAAGAAATAAACTTATTTTTGCCAGCAAAAAATTATAATGGACTTTATCACACTAATCCTACTTGCAATTGGCCTTTGCTTCGACACCTTTGCTGTATCTGTATCAAGTGGACTTATTCGTAAAGAGATTGTTTTCTGGCAAGCAGTTCGCATTGCAATTATACTGGCAATTTTTCAGGCAATTATGCCTTTAATCGGCTGGCTTGGAGGTATCTCCATTAAGAATTGGATTGAACCCTTTGATCACTGGATTGCACTTGGCATACTCTCTATCCTAGGGATAAAAATGATTATCGAGAGCCAGAAGGATAGCAACGAAAAGGATATTGATCCTCTTAATATCAAGTTCATTATAAGTATGGCGCTTGCCACAAGCATTGATGCGTTTGCTGTAGGAATTAGCTTTGCAATTATCGAAGTAAATATGCTTCTAGCGGTATTTATTATCGGTAGCGTTACATTTATTGCATCAATGCTAGGAATTCTCTTTGGGAAGAAAACGGGTTCCCACTTTGGCCAAAAGATGGAAATTATAGGTGGATTAATCCTAATAATTATAGGCATTAAAATAGTGCTGGAGCATTACCAAATGCTATGAAGCATGAGAGGGTAATGTAAAATAGAATTTACTTCCCTTATTCAAAACGCTTTCAACCCAAATTGAACCGCCATTCAATTGAACAAAATCACGGCAAAGAATAAGCCCTAAACCGGTACCTTTCTCATTAAGAGTACCTCGGGTTGAAAATATCTGCTTCCCAAAAAGTTTTTCAATTGTATCGCTTGAGATTCCTAAGCCGTTATCAGTAACACAAATCTCAACAACCCCATTTTTTTGAGAAGATGTTACCGTAATCTTGTCTCCACTTTTACTAAACTTAATGGCATTTGTAATTAAATTGCGGAGAACTATTTCGATCATATCCCGATCTGCAAAAACAGTTGAATTAGCAGATATTTCATTAATAAGCTTAATACCCTTTAAATTAGCAGCCTTCTCATACAACCTTACTTTATTCGCAGCAACATCGCACATATCAAAAGTCAGCGGATTAACCACATTCCCTTTAAGCTGACTAGATGCCCATTTCAAAAGATTTTCAAGGAGTTCCGTATTATACTCAACATTCTTAGATAATTCATTTAAGATTGCTTTTTCCTCGTCAGCTGAAAAATGTCCGTCTTTTGCCAAGGTTAGCATGTTAATTAACGATGCCAATGGACTTCTTAGGTCGTGGGAGATAATGGAGAAGAGCTTATCTTTTAGTGCATTAAGCTCTTTTAATTCCTCTGCCTGCTTCTCAATTTCATCTTTCTGAAAACTAATCTCTTTGTTTTTCTGACTCAGCAGAATATTGCTCCGTTTGATTTTATTGTAACCAAAAAAAGTAAGTCCCGCAATTACAAGTACGGCAATAATGATTCCCACAAATATATTACGCATCAAATGCTGCCGGAGAATCTCTGCTTTCTGAAGCTGTTTCTCTTTATTTAAAAGATCTATCTGCATTTGTTGCTCTTCAGAAATTTGTTCCACCTTCGATAGGTTTATCTGCTTCTCTCTTAACTCAAGCTTTTTCTCCTTAAGTTCATGTACAGTAGCCTCTTGTACCAACTCTACCTCCTGCACCCTCGAATTTGCTTTCTCAACCAATTGCTTGGCTTCGTTTTCTTTTTTTATTAGCTCTTCCTGCTGAATTTTCTTAGTAATGGCTGCAAACAGCGTAAAGTAATGGGTTGACTTCTCCCTATCACCAAGTTTATCATATACATTGGTCATCAATGAGTAGCAATTCCTAAGCAATTTAGCATCAGAAATATCTTTTGATAGCGATTCTGCTTCAAGTAAAAATGGAATAGCTTCGTTATAACGATCTAATTCGCAGTTTGAATTAGCAACATTAAGAAGTGATGAAACTATATCCTGCTTTCGAGCAATTTGTCTAAAATACTCGAGACTTTTTGTAAAAAACGAGATAGAACTATTAAAATCTTTTAGCTCAGTATATATTAAACCAATTTTTGTATTCAATACAGCAATACCATTCAGGTTGGAAAGATGCTCGCTCATTTGGAGCGATTTTTTAAAAAGTTCAATTGCTTCGGGAAGAATACCATTTGTCCAATAAGTATTCCCTGCTTGATGGTAGTAAAACGAAGCTTGGTTAAAATCGTTTATCTGCTCGTAATCCTTCGCTTTTTGAATATATTCATCTATAACTTGTTTAACCTCACTGGAAAGTTTAGTCGATTGTTGAGCAGATGAGTCAAAACTTTGTACTAAAACAATAGACACAACTACAAAAAAATATTTAAAAAATAACTTCAAACCCATGAATAACGACTTCTTATGCTGATAATTAAATGAATCAAAAATCAAAAACATATATCAAAAGTATCAATTGTTTTTTAAAAAGAAAGAAAATTGCGTTTAATCAAATGTAAGTCCTTTTTTTGATGATACTTAATTAGCATGAATTGGTTTGTTTTATTTGATTAACTTAAAAAAAACAAATGTAAAAACGCCTACCATGTATGTTAAATGGTAGGCGTTAGTTTTGATTATCAACCGTAATACTAGTAAATAAATTTTCGAACCTCCATCGCTTTTATGATAACATCAACAATCTCTTTTACGGATAGGGTCATACTGTTGAATGAGATATCAAAACGGGTATAATCAGTATTTTTTCCACCAAAGTAGTCTCTAAACTCTTCGCGCTGTTTATCAATGGCAAGAATGTAAGCCTCAGCCTCTTTTAGTTCAAGACCCATTTTTTCTGATACCCTAAGCGTACGCCACTCAAGAGGAGCTTCAAGGTTAATATGTAATGATCGTGGAATATCCCTTGTAATAGCTACTCCTCCACGACCGAGAATTACAACCCTTCCATTACAGGCTATTGATCGGATAACATCCTTTACAGTTTTACGAATTGTACGGTCGCTCTTGTAGTATTTACTAGAAAACGATTGAAGGATATCATCCATCATGGTTTTCTTCTTTGCTTCAAAAATATAGTCAATTTCATCGGGAGGGAGATTTAAAGCGTGTGCGGCTGCAGATTGAATCTCGTGCTTACCGACCCATCGCCAGGGGTTACCCGTTTTAAAATCAAACCTGTAGTTGAGTTCATTTACGAGCATTTGAGTAACCTGTGTGCCCGAGCAACCCATTTCGCGGGAAATTGTTACCAATGGCCCGGGTTCATGACAAGGTTTATGGCTCTCCTTATGCCTGTCAACCAAGTATTTTACTAAATCTATTTTTGCCATGGTAGTAGTTTTTAGTCGATCCGTCTACTTAACTTTTCTGACTTCTTTTCAAAAACCGTCGGCAAAACTCAATCCTTTATACACTATAAATTTACCCGAAATAAACTTTAAAATCAAATGTTTACATAAGATATTACGAAAAATTATCGATCGAGAAAACTTATTAATCAGGATTATAAGGACTCTTAATTATTTACTTGAGTTGAACTCTTTTTTTATTGATTGAAAAACCTCCTTAACGGATGTAATTTTTGTTGCTAAGTATGCATTTGTTCCTGCAAAAGCGTAGCCATGCTCAAAATTACCCTTAAAAGCACTTATCAACGCTGAAATAATGCAGTATGGACTTGATGATATTTCACAAGTTTTAATACACTTAAATGGACATCTAATAGGTTGTTTGTAGCCAAGCTTTACTTTATCTAAAAAGCTATTGCCAATTGCTCTACCCGGCATTCCAACTGGGCTTTTAATAATTCGAATATCCTCTTGTTTAGAGTCAATATATGTTTGCTTGAACTCGTCGGACGCATCGCACTCGTTTGTTGTTACAAACCTTGTAGCCATTTGAACACCTGAAGCACCCAAGTCCATAATATTCTTAATATCCTGGCCGGTATATATTCCACCAGCGGCTATTACAGGTATTTTTTGGTTATATTCCTCTTCAAATTTTTTGACTTCAGCAACAACTTCTGGTACTATTTTTTCGAGCGAAAAATTTTCGTCGTTTATTTGTTCGGGTTTAAAACCTAAGTGGCCGCCAGCTTTTGGTCCTTCAACCACAATTGCATCGGGAAGGTAATTATAACCGTTTTTCCACTTTTCACATATTAACTTCGCTGCTCGTCCAGAAGATACAATGGGCACTAGTTTAGTTATACTATCTCTTTTTAAGAAACTTGGTAAATCAAGTGGTAGTCCTGCTCCTGAAAAAACAATATCTGCCTTTTCGGAGATTGCTGTTTTAACCATATCAGCAAAATTTGACATCGCAACCATTACGTTTACACCAATAACACCTTTCGTTTTTTCACGTGCCTTCCTCAGCTCTTCCTTTAAACCAATTATGCTAGCTTCAATATAGTCTGTAGTAAATTCACGGTAAAGCAATCCCAAACCTGCGCTCGATATTACTCCTACTCCACCCTCGTTTGCAACCGCTGATGCCAATCCCGAAAGGGATATACCAACTCCCATACCTCCCTGTACTACAGGAACAGCTATTGCAAGGTTTCCAATTTGTAATGGTTTCATCATTTATTTTTGTATTTATTACTCGAAAATTACTGAATATAAACTAATAGGGAGAGTAAACTAACTAGTAGTTATCATAAACAGGATTTACAAAGGTAACCATTATATTCTTCTAAATCTGTTGTTCTTCATTTAATTTACCTTATTATAAGCAATAATATATTTAATAGGCTTATTCAAACTTCAAAATTTAAATACTGATTAATAGAATCTTAAATCAGATTTTAACTTTTAACTCATCACTTTTCACTTTACCCTTTTTTTCCTATCTTTCTCAACAATTTCAATGTTCAAAATGATTATGAAACGTTTACTAATAATAGCCTTTTTAATGCTAGTATTTGCTAGCCTAGAGGCTCAGGAAGCATCAAAAACAGTTCAGCGGGCTGATAGGGCTTATCAAGATAATAACTACAAGAAAGCACTGGAAGTTTACCTTAAAGCGACCTCAGAAGAACCCGTTACCGCTTACATTGCAAGGCAGGTGGGGAACTGCTATAGGTTACAAGGCGATATGGCACAAGCTGAAATTTGGTACGAGAATGCCGTAAAACAAAACGATCACACTGATTTTGATTACCTTATGCTTGGTTATGCTCAAAAAGCAAATGGAAAAGATGAGCTTTCAGCAATAACGCTTGGCAAAATGTATGCTTCTCAAAAACTTTCTGAGACTAACACAAGTGCTATCGAATCAAATTCTTTTTTAACCAAATTCCGTAATGGGTTCTTCAAATTTCGAATTGACCCAACGAGCATCAATAGCCCCGAAGCGGATTTTTCTCCAACCATTTATAAGGATGCCCTTGTTTATGCAACTTCTCGATTTGATAGGGAACTAGTCCATTATAAACAGATAAACCCACAGCAACATCTAAATATTTTCAATGCAAAAATCAATGATCGTGGCGATTTAGGGTTACCAAGTATCTTCTCCGTTGATTTACTAAACCAACTTTATACTGGACCTATTTGTTTCTCACCAACCTACGATACAGCCTATTTTGTCCGTAAAAAATATCTAAAAGCAAGAATTGGTGATGAGAAACAAATTTCTGACAACAACCTAAAAATCCACAGAGCTTTATATAACTTAGGTAAGTGGATCGATCAAGGGCCTTTATCGTTCTGTACAGATGCGTATTCAATTGGCGATCCTGCGGTTAGTCCCGATGGCAAAAGACTATATTTTGCCTCAGATATGCCCGGAGGGCTTGGCGGAACGGATCTATACTACCGCGAAATAAGACCAAATGGTACTTTTGGCGAAGCAGTAAACCTAGGAACAAAAGTAAATACTCGCGGAAATGAGATGACTCCTTTCATTGCTAAGGATGGAACACTTTTCTTTTCGTCCGATACACATCCAGGACTAGGGAATCTCGATATGTTTGCAGCGTTCCCTACATCACATGGATTTGATTATGTAACGAATTTAGGCTATCCTGTTAACGGCCCATTCGATGACTTTGGCTTTACGCTTAACTCAAATCAAAGCATTGCGTTCTTCTCATCCAACAGACCCGATGGTGCTGGCGATGATGATATTTACAAAACTCAAATAGAAAAGATATCCGTTACTTATACTGTCGATGGTCTTATTTCTGATGAAAAAGGACTAACAGTAAGCAACTCAACGGTAAAAATACTTGATGGAAATAGTTTGGTTAATACTCTCATTTCTGATGCAAGCGGAAAATTCAATTTTAAGATTGATGACAATAAAGAGGTTACCCTTCAAATAGAAAATACTGATTTCTTCCCATCAACAGTAAAAGTAACATCAATCGGATTGGGACTAAAGTCAATCTCAATACCATGTAAGGTATCACTTAAACGCGATGTTGGATATACATTAACCGGAACAATTCTTTCTGCTGTAGACGGTGCACCAATTTCTAACGCACAGGTAATTATATTACCCCCCGATACAACAAAAGGTGTTATTGGTGTTGCCGATCAGTCTGGACGTTTTAGCCAAAAACTGGCAGTAGAAACCGATTACCGTGTTCGTATTAGCAAAGAGGGATACATTACTAAATCATTTATGCTATCGACAAAAAATCGTGAACGTGGCGATATCAATCTAAGCTTACTTTTTGATACAAAGCTTAGTCCTTCAGTAAAACCCGGAATTACAGGTTTAGTGACCGATGCTAAAACCTCCTTGCCTATTGCCAATGCAATCATAACCCTCGCCTCACCCAATGGCACACAAAGCATTAAACTAGTAACCAACGCGAGCGGCTTATTCAATCAAATCGATGTTCCAGAAGGTGGCTATAACGTGATGATTGAAAAAGAGGGATATCAACCTATAAATATCCCAATTGTAATGGGTAAACAGGCTTTAAATCTCAATAACAGTTACAGTTTAGCTCTTCAACCAGCAGAAAATTCATTTGTTGCTGTAGGTTTGGTTACTAACAAGGACGACAACTCTCCATTAGCCGATGTAATGGTATCATTCCTAAATAAGGCAACCAACGAGAAACTACAAAAGAAAACCGATGAGTTTGGAAGCTTCGACTTTAAGGTTGAGCCCAATAAAATCTACATCATAAAACTTGAGAAAGAAAAATTCTTCTCAAAAACACTTATGTTGAGCACACAAGGTCTTCCTGCTGGAATGATCAACCTTAACAATTCCAACGATCTCAAAATGGAAGCTATTGTAATGAACAAGGCAATTGAGATTCCAAACATTTACTACGATTTGGGCAAAGCAACAATAAAACCTGAGGCAGCACAGGAACTAGACAAAGTTGTTAAGCTACTAACCGATAACCCGACAATCCAAATTGAGCTAAGCTCTCATACCGATGCACGTGGCAGCTCAGCACAAAACCTACAGCTATCGCAACAACGCGCCGAATCCGCAATGAAATATATTATTTCGAAAGGCATTGATAAGCTAAGAATTGTTGCAAAAGGCTTCGGCGACACGATGATCAAGAACCGTTGCAAGAAAGGCGTTAACTGCAGCGAAGAGGAACATGCAGCCAACCGAAGAACGGAGATTAAAGTGATTAGCATTTAATCGACTTATATTTTAAAAACAAAAACCACGAAGACTTCTTCGTGGTCTTTTGTTTAAATCGCTACAAGGACTCTAAACAAATAGATTAAGGTTGGCGCCTTCGGTTCGCTCTAGGTAAGTTGCTACACCGCCAATTTGAACATTATCGATCAGCTCTTCGGCTTTAATGCCCATAACATCCATCGACATCTGGCAGGCAATCAGCTCAACGCCATTGCTAATTGCTGTTTGAATCATAATCTCAAGCGGATCAACCCTTCTCTTGTTCATTACTGTTCGCATCACTTTACCACCCATCCCAGCCATGTTCATCTTCGACAAACCAAGATTTTTACTTGACTTCGGCAGCATCATTCCGAACATTTTACCAAAGAAGTCTTTCTTAACGCTCGGTTTATCTTGCCGTTTGATAACATTCAAGCCCCAGAAGGTAAAAAATATCGATACCTTTTTCCCTGTGGCTATTGCCCCATTAGCAATTACGAACGTAGCCAGTGCCTTATCGAGATCGTCGCTAAAGCAGATTAAGGTAGCATTGTTTCCACCTCGCTGCATAACCATTGGGTTTGCCACTGGTTGCCCCTTGCGAACAACTGCTGTTATCTCTGCCCCGTTCTGAGTCAGATCAACCAGCTCGTTTCCGGTTACATTTGCCCAAGCCTTCACATCCTTATAAAACCCAGGATCAGAAGCAGTAATGCGAACCGCATCTCCAGCAGCAAGCCCATCAATAGATTGTTTAAGCTTAAGCACTGGCCCTGGGCATTGAAGCCCACAGGCATCAACAATTTGCAACTTCTCGGTATCTATTGGTTTGATAGGCTGTTTCTCCTTGCTCCCTTGGTAGATATGATCATCGTGGCGGATATAATCGTTAGCAAAAATATCCTCGTTGCTCTGTTTCTGAGTAGCGGTTTCGTAAGTTTTTAAACCGCCCGAAAGATTGTAAACCTCATTAAACCCATTCTGTGAAAGAATTCGGCAGGCCACATGACCTCTTAGTCCGACACCACAAAAAACAATAATCTTTTTATTATGTGGGATTGTATCAAAATTCTGGCGAAGTTCATCAAGGGGTATATTCACCGCACCCTCAATGGTTCCTAGCTGAAACTCATCGCGTGTTCGAACATCTAGCATAAACATCTCCTCGGTCGCATTTTTCCCTACAGCACGCCATGAAATAGTTTTAGTGGTACCATCCAAAATATTTTCAGCAACCATACCTGCAATATTCACTGGATCCTTTGCCGATGAGTACGGAGGAGCATAGGCATGCTCTATTTCTGCTAAATCGTAAACCGTTTCACCCCGCTGAATAGCGTTGGATAGTAAGTCAATTCGCTTATCTACCCCTTCATAACCAACAATCTGAGCACCCAGCAAACGTCCATCAGCAGGTGAAAAAGCAATCTTAATAGACATTGGAACCGCGCCTGGGTAGTAGCCCGCATGCGATGACGAGTGTGTAATTGAACCAATGTAGGGTATATTCAATTTCCCAAGTAGTTTGCCCGAAACACCCGTTGATGCAACAGTTACATCAAACACCTTTGCTATTGCAGTATTAATCGATCCTTTATACTTTTTCTTGTTACCTCGAACAAGGTTATCGGCCACTATCCTACCCTGCTTATTGGCCGGACCCGCTAAATAGCTAATCATCTTAGTACCTGTAACCGGGTTTGCAAATTCAATGGCATCGCCCAGTGCATAAATATTGCTATCGGAAGTTTGTAGATACTCATTCACAACAATCCCGCCTGTTTCACCAATTTGAAGCCCAGCCTCCTTAGCCAAACGGCTCTCGGGTCGAACACCTATAGACAATATCACAAGGTCGGTTTCAAAGGTTTTTGAGTTATTCAGATGAACCTTAATTCGTCCATTAGACGAAGAGAATGAAGATACAGCGGTTTTGAGGTAAAACTCAACGTTCTTTGTCTTTAAATGTTGATGAACAAGTGCAGCCATGGAGTAATCCAGCGGGGTCATAACCTGTTCAGCCATTTCGACGATAGTAACGTTTACACCACGACGATGAAGGTTCTCTGCCATCTCAAGTCCAATAAACCCTGCACCGACAACCACCGCATGACGAGGCTTTTTCTCCTCAACATACTTCTTGATTAAATCGGTATCGGGAACGTTGCGAAGGGTAAAAATCCCTTCTTGGTTAATACCAGGTAATGGGGGTTTCACCGGTTCTGCCCCAGGTGAAAGAACTAGTTTATCGTACTTTTCGGTGTAAGTATTTCCGGTTCGCAAATCCTTTACGGTTATCTCCTTTTGATCCTTGTTAATGGCAATCACCTCTGAAAGGTTTCGAACCTCAAGGTTGAACCTCGTACCGAAAGATTTCGGGGTTTGTACAAAAAGATTCTGGCGCTCGGTAATTGTTCCGCCAATATAATAGGGCAATCCACAGTTGGCATAAGAGATGTACTCGCCCCTTTCAAAAATTACAATCTCGCTCGACTCATCTATTCTTCTTAGACGTGCAGCAGTAGTAGCTCCACCAGCAACACCACCTACAATTAAGTACTTCATCTATTTTGAGTTTAAATGTTATTCAACTAACAAACCATCTAAAATCAAGAATGTTCAAAAAGGGAATATATTAACCAACTATTTAATAATTGTGTTTGTTTCTTTTACCCAGAAACAATAAGTGATGAGAGGTGAGTTCTGAGTTCTGACTTTTGGATCCTGGTTTCTAAATTCTGACTCCTGAATTCTGACTTCTGACTTCTAACTACTTTCTCTAAACATTTCCTAATTTTGAACGTTATTCCATGCAGTAATTTGAACTTTACAATGATTAAGGAAATTTATCCCGTTACAGGAATGTCATGTGCTGGATGCTCCAGCAGCGTTGAATCGATGCTTAAAGCACAAACTGGCGTTAAAGATGCCGGAGTTAACCTAGCAAATCATACAGCATGGATTGAGTATGACCAAAAAATTGTAACCCCACTCAAACTCCAAGAGGTAATCCGCTCAATTGGTTACGATTTAATTATTGATGCGGTTGATACTAACAAAACGGTAAATGAAGCCAGAGAGAAGAATCTTCACTCACTAAAAATAAAGACAATACTCTCGTCAATATTCTCGGTTCCTGTTGTTATTCTGGGAATGGTTTTCATGAACTGGGAGTATTCCCCATGGATATCAATGTTTCTTTCCGCAATTGTGATCTTTTGGTTTGGGAGAACATTCTTCATAAATGCTACCAAACAGGCTAAACACCTGATGGCAAATATGGACACACTGGTTGCACTTAGCACCACAATAGCTTTTGGTTTCAGTGTTTTCAATACCCTTTGGCCCGAGTTCTGGCATAATCGAGGCTTACATCCTCACGTTTACTTCGAATCGGCAGCGGTTATCATCACATTCATTCTTTTAGGTAAATTCTTAGAGGAAAAGGCGAAAGGGAAGACATCTTCATCAATTAGAAAATTGATGGGATTACAGCCAACAAATGTAACTGTTCTTAGAAACTTTGCATTGACCGAAATTCCAATCCAAGAGGTTAAAACCGATGATCTTGTAGTTGTTAAGCCCGGCGATAGAATCCCTGTTGATGGAACAGTAACCGACGGAACCTCTTTTGTTGATGAAAGTACAATTACAGGAGAACCACTTCCTGTTGAAAAGCAAAGCGGTGCTAAAGTTTTTGCAGGAACAATTAATCAGAAAGGGACTTTAACAGTTAAAGCAGAGCAGGTTGGTTCGGAGACCCTGCTAAGCCATATCATTAAAATGGTTGAGCAGGCACAGGGGTCAAAAGCCCCAGTGCAGCGCCTTGCCGATAAGATTGCAGGTATCTTTGTCCCTACTGTAATGGCAATCGCCCTTATCAGCATGATGATTTGGATTGTTTTTGGAGGTGAGAAAGGCGTTATTCAAGGGATATTATCACTTGTTACCGTTTTGGCAGTTGCCTGCCCATGTGCTCTTGGATTAGCAACACCAACAGCGATTATGGTTGGCGTTGGTAAAGGTGCAGAGAACAACATTCTGATTAAAGATGCCGAAAGCCTTGAGATTGCTCACAAGATCGATGTTGTTGTATTAGATAAAACCGGAACTATTACCGAAGGTAAACCCGAAGTTATTGAGATTATCTGGAATGAAAATATATCGGACAAAACAAACGTTCAAGAAATCCTTAAAGCAATCGAATCACTTTCGGAACATCCATTAGCCGAAGCAGTGGTTAAGTTCATAAATGGTAACGGGAATAACCAATTTAAAGTTGATTCCTTTGAGGCGCTTATAGGTTTGGGAGTTAAAGCTACAATCAATGGTAATAACTACCTTGTTGGCAGCGAAAAGTTGATGGTTGAAAATAGTATTCGTATCTCTCCACAACTTCAAGGTAAAATTTCGCAATGGGAGAACGATAGCTACACCGTAATAGTATTTTCTGATCACATTGATGCAATTGCCACAATTGCCATTGCCGACAAGATAAAACCGACCTCAACCGAAGCCATTGTAAAATTAAAGTCTATGGGAGTTGAAGTGATTATGCTTACCGGAGATAACAAATCTACTGCAAACTCGGTTGCACGAAAAGTTGGTGTAATAAACTTTGAAGGGGGAATGCTTCCCTCTGATAAAGGCGAATACATCAAGAAACTTCAAGAAAAGGGAAAAGTTGTGGCGATGATTGGCGATGGAATAAACGATTCACAAGCCCTTGCCCAAGCTGATGTTAGTATTGCCATGGGCAAAGGCTCTGATATAGCTATGGAGATTGCAAAAATCACGTTGATGACCTCTGATCTAAACCAAATATCAAAGGCAATTCAACTTTCCAAACGAACCATGAGGACTGTAAAACAGAATCTCTTCTGGGCATTTATATACAACCTCATTGGAATACCGCTTGCAGCAGGGATTTTATATCCGTTCACAGGTTTTCAGTTCGATCCAATGATTGCTGGTGCTGCAATGGCATTAAGTTCGGTTTCCGTTGTTTCGAATAGTTTAAGGTTGAAAAAGGTTATCTTAAAGTGATCGTACCCATTGAGGCAATATTTCTAAACATTCCTGCGAATGCAGGAATCTATAAAACTTGAAAATTGGATTCCCGCTTCCGCGGGAATGAAAGTAAGGTAAGTAGTAGTAATACCATAAAACAAAACCAGGATTCTTTCGGTTGAAAAAATCCTGGCCACTGGATGCGGACGAGCCGCCGGAGTGTCAGACTACTGTTATTTTGGCTGACTAGGACTCTTTCCCTTGCGGGATGATCTTCTTTTGTCTGTATTCGGTTCCGATTTGCCTGTTACAGCTCCTTTTCCCCGATTACCCGCCTCCTGATTCGTTGAACTCTGGTTTGGTTTTCTTGCGATTACTTCCCCCTTGTTCTCAACCGGCTTTTTCTTCTTATTATGGAAACTTAGTTTCGGTTTTTACTTTTCAGGTGCAAGCCCTTTATCGCTCGTCTGATGTAACAAATGTACAATGGAAATCAACCCGTTACAAGAAAATATCGATCTTGTTACACACCTGTTTTAAACATGCGTTGTGAACAATTGTTAATAACGCTGAAAATCAGCGCCATTGCTTATTTGCAGAAAATATTTTATGATTGTAATTATATGATATTAACAGCCTTAGCTATAATATTTCATTAAATCTAATTGATTATTAATAATATTTTTAAACCAATAAGTGTATTTTTCTGGTTGGTGTTCAATATCTTCTAACATAAAATCTAAGCCAACCCAAGCCCACTCGCACACCTCATCAGGATTTGGTTTTGGAGTACCATCGAAATAACCTACATAGATATGATCAATCTCATTCTCAATCATTCCATCGCCAAAATCTACCTGATAGTGAAACTTAGTTTCGAATTTCAAATCACAATCAAAGCCCATCTCCTCAAATAAACGAGTATGAATAAATTGCTCCCACGCCACACCTTGAGGCATGTGGCTACAACAGGTATTCGTCCACAAACCCGCTGAATGGTACTTGTTCAAAGCCCTTCGTTGGAGCAGCAGCTCACCTTTTGAATTAAAAACCAACACCGAAAAGGCTCGATGTAACAATCCTTTGCTATGGGTTAAATGCTTTTCCTCATAACCAATTACATTGTCGTTGGTATCAACCAATGCGATACTATGTGTCAATTGATTCATTTGGCACCGAAGATATTAAAAATAATATGAAATGGATGAAAGGGTGAATATTCCGACAAAAAGGGGAAATTTAAGTTGACAATGAATGAAATAGATTATGGTTTGTATTTAATAAAATTTCCATTGTAGAATTCTTCGAAAGCAACATCAATCTCGTTATCAGTATTCATAACAATTGGTCCTTTCCATGCAATACTCTCCTTTAATGGTTTGCCTCCAATTAAAAGCAAACGAACTCCATCCGATCCTGCTTTAATTTGAATTAAATCGCCCCTTTCAAACATTACGAGCTCTTCAGAACGAACAAATTCCTCTTTTCCCGGGAAATCAGCAACCCCATCATAAACATATGCCATGCAGTTAAACTCCTCACTAACCTGGTATTCAAAACTTGCATCGGGCCATATTTTAACATCAAAATAAATGGTATCAGCATATAAATCATGAACGGCTCCTATCGTTTTTTTATATCGGCCCGAAATTATTTTAAGCCTCGAATCTGGTTTTTCAATAATTGGAATATCGTTAGTTTTCACCTCACGATACCTTGGGTTTACCATTTTATAATCCTTAGGTAAATTAACCCAAAGTTGGAAACCATACATCATTCCATCGTATGGTTTAGGCATCTCCTGGTGAATAATTCCACTTCCGGCTGTCATCCACTGGACATCTCCTTGACTAATAACTCCAGAATTTCCAAGGCTATCACTATGTTCAACATTCCCCTCAAGCATATAGGTAACCGTTTCGATACCCCTATGAGGATGCCACGGAAATCCTGCTAAATAGTCCTTTGGATAATCCGATCCGAAATGGTCAAGAAGCAAGAATGGATCTGTTTCGTAACGGGTATCAAAGCCAAAAACTCGTTTTAACTTCACCCCGGCTCCCTCAAGAGTAGGATGCGCTCTTAATACTTTTTTCACTTTACAAACCATAACCATTTTTCTTACAAGTTAATAAAACTAATGCCCTTTTTCAACTTAAAATCAATAACATATTCTAACAAATTCATGATAAATATTGTTTGAAATACTCTTTATAGAGCACAAAACAAAAAGATAGACTACTTTTAACCTATCCTTCAAAGCAAGCAATCATTTTAACCATACTATCATCCTGAATAACAATAATTCTACTTATCAACAGTTATGTGTTAATTAAAAGGATGTTATTCTTTAAGCTTTTAAACCAATTCTTAGTACTTTTATCGCAATTTCAAGAAAATAGGCTATGCAAAATAAAAACCTAAGGTTTATACTCATTTTCACAATTTTAGCTTGTGCAAATTCTCTTTTTGCACAGGAGTCAAACATATACACCAATTACGATTTGTCATACAGAAAAGGATTAGATTTATTTTCGAAAGGACAATACGGAGATGCTCAAAAGATTTTTGAAGGAGTTTCGAAGTCAATGGACAACGGAGCAAGCCAACTAAAATCAGACGCCGAGTTCTATAGAGCAATGTGCGCAATTGAGCTTACAAATGATGATGCAGAGTATCTGATTGGTTCTTTCATTAATAATTATCCCGAAAGCCAAAAGGTTAATTTTGCTTACCTTGAAATGGGACGATTACGTTACAATCAGAAGGATTACACAAGCGCATTAGCCTGGTTTCAAAAAATTGACAAAAAAGCTTTTAACACAGACCAGAAAGCAGATATGCAATTCATGATTGGGTATTGTAATTTCAGCCTCAACAACTTTGATGCAGCAAGTAGAGCTTTCTTTGAAATTAAAGATACCGACAATAAGTTTGCTTCACCAGCAACCTACTACTATTCACACATAGCTTATACCCAAAAGAACTATGCAACTGCGCTTAAGGGATTTCAGAAACTCCAAAAAGACGAAACGTTTGCACCAGTTGCACCATTTTACATTGCCCAAATCTATTACTTACAGCATGAATATGAAAAGGTAGTTGAGTTTGCACCCGGTTTAATTGAAACAGCATCCGCTAAAAGAGCACCTGAAATTGCACGATTAGTTGGTGACTCCTATTACCGTTTAAAACAGTACGAAAAGGGTATCCCCTTCTTTGAGCAATACCTTCAAAAGTCTCAAAATATTACCCGCGAAGACTACTATCTAATAGGATTTAACTACTATAAAGCTCAAAACTTTCAATCTGCAGCACAAAACCTCGAGAAGGTGTCAACCGCAGAAGATTCATTAAGTCAGAATGCGAACTACCATTTGGCCGATTGCTACATTAAGCTTAAGGATAAAAACAAAGCCCGTCAGGCTTTTGCTCTCGCTTCAAAAAACGACTTTGACCCGGTAATCAAAGAGGATGCGTTATTTAACTTTGCCAAAATAACCTTTGAGCTTCTTTATTCACCTTTCAACGAAGCTATTGATGCATTCAAAAAATACATTGATCTATACCCAAATACTCCTCGAACTGACGAGGCATATAACTACCTTGTACAAGTTTATTCTAACACAAAAAATTACAAAGATGCTCTTGAATCACTCGATAAGATAAAAACTCAAGATGCTAGTATCAAACGAGCATATCAACGAGTAGCATTCTTTAGAGGTTTGGAGCTTTTCCAGAACCTAAACTACGACGAGGCAATTCAAAAGTTTGATCAATCGCTTAAGTACCCCGACTACAATAGAGTTATACTTGCTCAATCCCTCTATTGGAAAGCCGAAAGCTACTATCGACTCGAAAACTATGAGAATGCGTCTGATACATACAATCAATTTCTAGTTAGTTCGGGTGCCTTTGGGCTACCGGAGTACAATCTAGCGCACTATAATCTTGGTTACACCAACTTTAAGCAAAAAAAATACGATGACGCTATAACATGGTTTAGAAAGTACACCAACATCTGCGAAAAGGAGAAAACTCAATTTACAGGGGATGCAAACAATCGTATTGGAGATTCTTACTTTATTCAACGTAAATACTGGACTGCAATTGAATACTACGACAAAGCAATTGTCATTAACAAAATCGATGTTGACTACTCAACATTCCAGCGCGGGTTCACATTAGGTTTAGTAGATAGACCTCAAAAAGAAATTGAAACTTTACAAAAGTTTATAAATACCTACCCTCAGTCTAATTTCCTTGATGATGCCATTTTCGAACTTGCTGAAAGCTATCAAAACCAGAAACAGTATGACGAAGCAATTAGCAATTACAAAAAGATTGAGACTGATTTCCCCGAGAGTAGTTACCATGTAAAAGCGCTTGTACAACTTGGATTAATTTACTTTAACCAGGATAAACCCGATAGTTCATCGGCATATTACAAACGAGTTGTTGAAGAGTACCCCGGAACAGCTGAAGCAAAAAATGCACTAATCGGTATTAAAAACATATATGTTGATAAGGGTGATGTAGATGCTTACTTTGCTTACACATCACAACTAGGAACCTTTGCGAATATGAGTTTATCCGAAAAAGATTCTCTTTCTTATATAGCAGCCGAAAAACTTTACATGACAGGCGATTGTGAAAAATCTACTCCTACTCTAACCAAGTATTTACAGGATTATCCCAAGGGAAGTTTCTCCATTAATGCAAACTTTTACCTTGGCGATTGCTATTCCCGAACTGGGAATAAGGATAAGGCTCTCGAATGCATAAAAAATGTAGTTCAAAGCCAAAAGAGTGATTTTACTGAGCAAGCATTAGTTATGCTCGCTCAAATATATTATGATAAGGGACAATTTGAAGAAGCTTATAACACTTACGACAAATTAGAAAATCAAGCCGAAGTTAAAAGCAACCTAATTACAGCAAGGATTGGTAAGCTGCGTGCATCATCTAACCTAAAGCAAAGCGAGAATACTATTGCTGCAGCAAATAAGGTTCTACTAACCGAAAAACTCCCACTTGAAGTTGAGCGCGAAACTCGTTTTAAACTTGCAAATGCTTTGATGCAAATAAACAAACTATCCGAAGCTTTCGACGAGTACGCTAAGGTTGCAACGGATCTTAAAACAATTGAAGGAGCCGAAGCCAAGTTCCATCTTGCCGAAATACAATACAACTTAGGGAATTTGGAGAAAGCAGAATCAGAAGTGTTTTCTTTTTCTGAGAAAAACACACCTCACAACTACTGGCTAGCAAAGAGTTTTATTCTACTTGCCGATATCTACTCTAAAAAATCAGATTTCTTCCAAGCCAAAGCTACACTCCAGAGCGTAATTGATGGGTATAATAAAACTGACGATGGAATTATTGATCAAGCAACATCCAAACTAAACGAAATTGTTAAGGCAGAAAAGAATAAAGAGCCCATTGAAACTCAGGATACGGTAAAACTTAAGGTTAAAAATTCTCAACACCTTACAACTTTTTAAGATGATTATGAATACTAAAAATATAAAATATCTTCTATCAGCACTGATGCTTAGCTTATTGCTAATTACAATTAGCAATAGTTTATATGGTCAGGAGGATAAGCTAAACAAAGAAGTTCAGGTAGTTCGTCCATACGAACCATCTATCTCCGACGCTTTTAAAATCAACCTTTTACCCCAAATCAGCGATACTGCTAAGCTAACCCCAACGCTAAACTACAATATCAATCAACGACCATTTTCAACTAACTTTACTGTAACACCTATTTCGCCTGCCAAAATGCTTATTGAACCTTTAAGCGATTTAAGCAATACCTACATTCGCGTTGGTCTTGGCCCAACAATATCACCTCTACTCGAAGTCTATTACAATAGTGGCCGAAATAAAGAGTTTAACTATGGTGGTTGGTTTCAAAGTCATTCAGATATTGGTAAGGTAAAGCTAAAAAATGGGGATCGAGTTGACTGCGATTTTGGGCGCACAAATTTTAAAATTTTTGGAAAGAAAATTTTAAAAAAATCTATTCTTTCGGCTGATGCTGGTTTTAGTAAACATAAAGTCACCTATTATGGATACGATGTTGACGCCACAAGTGGAACATTAGAAACAGATACTACTCCTAGTGTCCAACATTTCAATCAGGTATATACAAACCTTCGCTATAGCTCAAGTTATACAGATTCTACCCACCTAAACTATGTAGGTGAGATTGGATTTAGCCATTATAAAGATAGGTTTGATATGCAGGAAACATTCCTCAACATATCAGTTAAAATGGATAAATTCACCAACGGAGAGCGCTTTGGTGGCGAATTTCAGGTTCACCATTACATGAAAAACTCAAACCTTGACTCAGCAAACAACACCCTTGTAACATTAGCCCCTTGGATAAACTTTTTTGGAAAACAGTGGCGAGCCCTTGCTGGAGCGAAAATTGTTTTTGACAAAGACGCTTCGGGTAGTCATTCTACAATGTACCCAATTGGATTACTTTCATACGATATAATTAGCCACTACTTAATCCCTTACATCGAAATTGGTGGTTACATGGAAGAAAACTCTTACCAAAAAATTAGTGAGGAAAACCCATGGATTCTTCCAGGGAAGAAGGTATACAATACCAGTCACAAGTTAATCCTAACTGGAGGTATTAAAGGAAATCTAAGTACTAAGGTTTCTTACATACTCTATGCAAACTATTCTATAATTGATAGTATGTACTTTTTCGTGAACACTAGCACTTATGGGCTAAATCCATTAAACAATAGATTTACTGTTGAAAGTGATAACGTTGAACTAACCAAGTTTTTAGGTGAACTTACTATTGCTCCTTCTTCAAAAATCAACTTCTTTTTCAGAGCAGAGTACGACAGCTATAAAATGAATAAGCTTGCCAAACCTTGGCATAAACCCGACTTTTCTGCGCTTGGCTCAATCCGTTATAATTTAAGGGATAAAATCGTGTTAAATCTCGATATTTTCTCAACTGGAAAGCGCTATGTTAAGGTTTCAGATACTTCTAACAAAATAAAATCCTTAGAGGGTATAACTGATATTAATCTAGGGGTTGAATATCGATACAATAAGAAAATTTCTGGTTTCTTGAATCTGAATAATATAACCTCAGCAAAACAAGATATTTATTACCTCTATCCTATGTATCGATTTAACGTTAAGCTTGGCTTAACATACATTTTTTAGCACCCAAACACTGAGCTAATCGACTAAATATCAAGGTATAAACAAAATACTATCTGTAATATTCTTATTAACAGTATTTTACGTTATTAAAAATTCAAATTCTTAATATATACTAAATATCTATATATCAGTTATTTGCATTGGTAAAAAAGTAAAAAAAAAGGGTGGTAATTTAATTTTTTTTACTACTTTTGATCGATTTATATGTTTCTATATAAATCGTTGATAATCAATATTATTTATTGATATTTTTTATAAAGCATTCGTATTGAATTGCTTTTACTAGATGATTTTGAATATGAGTAACATGGAAAATGAAAAAGATTTAACTGTTTCAAACGGAAAGACAGAATATTCAGCAGACAGCATTCAAGTTCTTGAAGGCTTAGAGGCTGTTCGAATGAGGCCCGCAATGTACATTGGTGATACTGGCGTTAAGGGTTTGCACCATTTAGTTTACGAAGTGGTGGATAACTCTATTGATGAGGCAATGGGTGGGTACTGTAATAAAATTGATGTTGTTATTAACGAGGACGGTTCAGTTTCTGTGACCGATAACGGTAGAGGTATCCCAGTTGATTTTCACGAAAAAGAGAAGAAATCAGCACTTGAGGTTGTTCTAACCGTACTTCATGCCGGTGGTAAATTCGACAAGGATAGCTATAAAGTATCTGGAGGATTACACGGTGTTGGTGTATCATGCGTTAATGGACTTTCTAAGAAACTAATAGCCGAAATTCATCGTGATGGTAAAATTTACCGACAGGAGTACAGCAGAGGTAAAGCATTAGCTGACGTTCAAGTTATTGGAGACACAGATAAAACAGGGACTATCATTACCTTCTTGCCAGACGAAATAATTTTCACCCAAACCACTGAATTTAAATTCGAAATTCTATCGTCGAGGTTACGTGAACTTGCTTTCCTAAACAAGGGCGTTTCCTTAACAATAACCGATAAGAGGGAAGTTGAAGAGAACGGAAACGGCCCAAAATATTTGAAAGAAGAGTTTCACTCTGAGGATGGACTAAAAGAGTTTGTTAAGTTCCTTGATGCAAATAGGGAAAGCCTTATTGAGAAGACTATCTACATTTCTTCTGATAAAAATGAGGTTCCTGTTGAAGTAGCAATGCAGTATAATACTTCATTCACAGAAAACGTTCACTCATACGTCAACAACATTAACACTATTGAGGGGGGTACACACCTAACTGGGTTTAGACGCGCATTAACCCGAACCCTTAAAAAGTATGCTGATGATTCGGGGATGCTTACCAAACTGAAATTCGATATCAACGGCGATGATTTTCGCGAAGGACTAACAGCTGTTATATCGGTTAAGGTTGCCGAGCCTCAATTTGAGGGACAAACAAAAACTAAACTGGGAAACTCAGATGTTAGTTTAGCAGTAGATCAGGCTGTTAGCGATGCGCTTACGAATTACCTCGAAGAAAATCCGAAGGATGCAAGAACTATTGTTCAGAAAGTTATACTAGCAGCACAAGCGCGCCACGCTGCACGCAAGGCAAGGGAATTGGTTCAGCGTAAGACTGTATTATCAGGCTCCGGATTACCCGGTAAACTATCCGATTGCTCCGAGAGAGACCCTACCCTTACAGAGGTTTACTTTGTAGAGGGGGACTCTGCAGGTGGTACCGCAAAGCAAGGTCGCGATAGAAGTTTTCAAGCTATTCTTCCATTAAGAGGTAAAATTCTTAATGTTGAAAAAGCAATGCAGTATAAAATCTTCGAAAGCGAGGAGATTAAAAACATATATACTGCACTCGGTGTAACTATTGGAACCGATGAGGACACAAAAGCATTGAACTTAGCGGGCTTAAGGTATCATAAGATCATTATCATGACCGATGCCGACGTTGACGGCAGCCATATTGCTACTCTAATTATGACTTTCTTCTTCCGTTATATGACCGATCTTATTAAAGAGGGTCACTTGTACATTGCTACTCCTCCACTCTATCTTGTTAAAAAAGGGAAAGAAGAACGCTACTGCTGGAATGAAGAGGATAGAAGTAAAGCCATTGATGAAATAGGAAAAGGGAAAGAGGGTTCAGTCCACATTCAACGATACAAAGGTTTGGGTGAAATGAACGCCGAACAGCTATGGGAAACAACCATGAACCCAAAAACACGATTACTTCGCCAAATTACAATTGATAGCGCTGCTGAAGCAGATAGAATATTCTCGATGCTTATGGGAGATGAAGTTCCTCCTCGTCGTGAGTTCATTGAAAAGCATGCAAAGTATGCTAAAATCGACATTTAAAGATCGATCATTATATTTAACTAAGGCTCATAGAGATATTTCTTTATGAGCTTTTTTATTCATTAAGTAAATTAATGGCTAGCAAGGTAGCGTGAAGTAAAAGATAGTTCCATTAGGACTGTTGCTTTCAAACCAAATCTTACCGCCCAATAATTCGGCATAAGCTTTTGAAATAGGTAACCCCAAGCCCGTTCCCTTATATTTTCTATTCATGCTATTATCTTCTTGCATGAAACGCTCAAAAACCAAACTTCTATTCTCAGTTTTAATCCCAATTCCTGTGTCTTTAACAAAAAATTGTAAGTACCCATTCTTCTTTTCATACCCAAATTCAACACTGCCCTTCTCTGTGAACTTTATTCCATTATTAATTAGGTTATTAAGTATTTGAACGAGTTTTAATTCATCAGTTTCAATATTAGTACCATCGTAATCAATGGTATGGGATAGTTTGATTTTTTTATCCTTCGCCAGAGGTTCAAAAAAATGCTGTAAATTAATGAGTACTTCAGAAAGAGAAACAGTCGATTTCTTTATACTTACCTCTCCAGCTTCAATTACAGAAATATCAAGAACATCGTTGATTGTAAAAAGGAGTTGATTACATGAGTTCTGAATTTGCTCCTTATAGGTTTTACGTTGAACGTCATCAATGCTTTTATCTGATATCAATTCAGTAAAACCAATGATGCCATTCATTGGCGTTCTGATTTCATGAGAAATGTTGCTTAAAAATGCACTTTTAATCTTCTCACTTTCCTCTGCCTTATGTTTAGCGTCTATCAATACTTTTTCGTATTTACGCCTCTCTAGAATATTAATTGTTAAATAAATTAATAGAGAAATCCCAATAAAGAGAACAAGTAATGATGTAAAAAGTAGTTGGTTTGAACTATAAGTAATCTCGTTTAATGGAATTTCAACCAAGGTATACCAAGGTGTATTCGTGTTCCCTATGCGAATTGGATAAATAAATCGTACAACTTTTTTACCTGTTAACTCTGATATAGTCTCATAAGATTTCTCCTGACTTGCAAAAATGCTATTTGATGAATTTTTACTTCGTAGACCTGGAGAAATATCATAAATGTTTTTTCTTCTAACGGTACTATCGGGATGAGATACAATAACCCCCAAGTTTGAAATCAATGAAACATAACCGGTCTTATATAATTTAATTGAGTTTAGTTTATGCTGAAGGTTGCTCAAATCAATATCAACAGCCACAACACCATTAAATATATCGTTATAGATAAGCGGAATTACAACTGAAGTTTCATAAAACACTTTATCATCCCCTCTATACTTGTACTCATAAGGATCAACCAACATCTCCTGACGTGAGTTTTTAGGAACCATATAATAGTCTGCTTGGTAATCAATTGCACTATTAATTTCAGTTTTAATTACTCCATTAGACCGAAAATATGTAATTGCGAAATTTCCAGTAGAGTCATAATGTTCTTTATTCGCATAGAATTTATCCTTACCATCATAGATATTTGGCTCCCAAATCAGCCATACTCCCAGAAAATCCTTATTATCCTCAATGGCTTTCTTGAGAATATTACAAAGAATATTTCTCTCAACCTTACTATTTTTTAGCACTTCATAAGTAGCAGATAATTCTCTTGTGATGTTGAATGCCTTTGAAAAAAAGTTCTCAGTTTCCAAAGATGCTTTTCTTGAGATTTCATATGCAAGAGTTTTAGACTCGTTATAAGCATGAAGTCGTTGGGATACCCCAATGTAAACAACCAAAAAAAGAAAGATTAAAGCAGTTGAAATTGCAGTAAAAACTGCAAGTTTAACCTTTAAGGAATGGTTTGTTTTGATATTTAAAGGCATGAAGTTTAATTTAGTGATCCATGTTACGAATTTATTTATCAAAAGTCAATAGTTTGATTTAGCATTGAATAATTATAGTCGAATTTGATATTAAAAAATTACTTCATCATTTTTAACGATAAATCTTCTTACAACTTTTGTTATACCTTTGCGCTGAACGTTAAGAATTATGGAAAATATCTATCCAAAAAATTTCGAAGAGAAAGTTGGTTTTGACAGGGTACGCGAGCTAGTAACCTTAAGATGCTTATGTAACCTTGGCGCTAGAAAGGTTCAGGAATCATCTTTTTGTAGTGATTTTGATAAAATATCAAAACAGGTTTCCGAAACAGACGAGATGAAAACAATCTGTTTAATGGAAGACTCTTTTCCTGTGGATAATTTCATCGACTCAACTCCATATTTAGAAAGAATTAGGCTAATAGGCACTTGGCTCGACGAACGAGAATTATTCGATCTACGCCGTTCATTGGATTCAATAAAATCCTTGCTTACCTTCTTTAAAAAAGGGGGTGACGAAACTCGATACCCAAACCTTACCAACCTTACTAAAAACCTCACATACTACCCATATGTTACTGAGAGGATTGACTCAATATTAAATAAATTCGGGAAGATAAAAGATAATGCTTCTCCAGAACTGGCAAAAATTCGATCTGAAATCAACTCAAAGCAATCGTCAGTCTCAAAGCGTATTCAAAGCATCCTGAAATCGGCCCAATCCGATGGTCTTGTTGAATCCGACGCATCACCCGCTATGCGCGATGGTAGAATTGTAATACCTATTGCAGCTGCAAACAAGCGTAAAATAAAAGGATTCATTCATGATGAATCTGCAACTGGGAAAACAGTGTTTATTGAACCTGTAGAAGTTGTTGAGCTTAATAATGAAATTCGAGAATTAGAATACGCTGAGCGACGCGAAGTAATTAGAATTTTGGTTGAGTTTGCAGACTCTATACGACCATACCTTGATGATCTGCTAATTGCATACGACTTCCTAGGAACAATTGATTTTATAAGAGCAAAAGCGCTATTTGCTATTGATGTGAATGGAACCAAACCCATTCTTTCTTCATCTACACAAATATACCTACGACAAGCCAAGCATCCCTTGCTTTACATCGCACTTAAACGTGAGGAAAAAGAAATTATACCCTTAGATATTACGCTAAATAATGAAGAAAGAATTCTCCTTATTTCAGGACCAAATGCTGGTGGAAAATCGGTTTGCCTAAAAACCGTTGGAATCCTTCAGTACATGCTTCAATGCGGTTATCTACCAACTGGTTTGGAGAATTCCGAAATGGGAGTTTTTGATAAACTGTTTATTGATATTGGCGACGAACAGTCAATTGAAAACGACTTAAGCACCTACAGTTCACACCTACTAAACATGAAGCATTTTATTAAAAATGCTGATTCAAACACACTTGTACTTATCGATGAATTTGGCGCGGGGACTGAGCCTATGGTTGGCGGAGCAATTGCAGAATCAATACTTCAGCGATTCTGCGATCAGGGTGTGTTTGGAGTGGTAACAACCCATTATACAAATCTCAAACTTTTTGCATCTAGCACTCAGGGTATTGTGAATGGGGCAATGCTTTTCGATATTAGTAAGATTCAACCGCTATTCAAACTTGAGATTGGTAAGCCGGGCAGCAGCTTTGCTTTTGAAATTGCCCGCAAAATAGGGCTACCCGAGGATGTATTACAATCAGCCTCATCTAAAGTTGGCGAAGATTATGTCAGCTTTGAAAAGCATCTAAAGGATATTTCACGCGACAAACGGTACTGGGAGAAAAAAAGGGATAATATTCGCATAACAAACAAGAAACTTGAGGAGACTGAAAAGAAATTAGAGCAAGAGTTACTGTCAATCAAGGCGCAACGCAAAGAGATTCTATCCAAAGCAAAGAAAGAGGCTGAATCGTTGCTCTTAGATACTAACAAGCAAATTGAGAACACAATAAGAGTCATCAAAGAAACAAACGCCCAAAAGGAGAAAACAAAAGAAGTTCGAGCAGAACTTGATGAGTTTAAGGATGAGTTCCAAAGCAAAATGACTTCTGATAACGATGATATAGAGAGAAAGATTGAGCAAATTAAAGAGAAGCAGAAACGTAGAGCCGAGAGGGCAAATGATAAAGGGGTTGAGACTAGCGAAGAAAGACTAGAGGAGAAAACAAAAACCATTGAGAAAGGTGATAAGGTAAAAATTAAAGGACAAGATATTGTTGGTGAGATCGCAGAGGTCGGCCCCAAAAACGCAATCGTTGCTTTTGGCAATATGATGACAAGCATTGATATAGAAAAACTTGAAATAATATCGGCTAACGAGTATCGTAAAGTAAATCGTGAAGTATCGCAACCGAGAACAAGCTCAGGGGTTGACACCCATAAACGTAGGTTAAATTTTAAATCTGATATAGATGTTAGAGGTTTCCGAACCGATGAAGCAATTATTGCAGTTCAAGAATTAGTTGACGAAGCCCTGATGTTAGGCATTGGTCAGGTTAGAATTCTTCATGGAAAAGGGAATGGAATACTCCGAAAAATGATTAGGGACTACCTTGCAACTCACCCTGGTGTCAAAACCTACGCTGATGAGCATATCGAGTTTGGAGGAACGGGCATTACTGTCGTAAAACTCGATTTGTAATAGCTATATTTATTGCTACTATCTATATAACTTTCTTAGGTTTGTTAAAGATATTAGCATCTAAAAAAGTCATATCTTCGTAAAGAATAATTTTTTCGTACAAAGAGTGGAAGTGCTTGTTTATACACAAAGGCTTACGCCTCGTGTAGATTACGCTGTTAGGTTTGTTTTCGAAGACATTCTTGGTGTTAGAGTTCGAATTACCTCATCGTACTCTGAAGCGAAAGTCCATAGCGGCGTTTTGATCTCATACTGTAGGCTAAAGGTCAAGGAGGGTGTGCATATAGTCCCTCACAACCTAATGATTGAAGACTCGATTGTGCGTCAGAAAATTGAACTTTTTAAATGGGATGACCTCACAGCCTTCTTCAAAACATCTAAAGAAGCCGATGTCCCTTTCGACCTTTTTGCAACTACTTTTTTTCTAATCACAAGGTACGAAGAGTACCTTCTTTTCAACCCCGATAAACATAATCGATTCCCTGCTGAAGAAAGTATTGCTGCAAAAGGAGGTTTTTTAGAAGAGCCTATTGTTGATCAGTGGGCGTATAAACTCGCATTAAAGATCAAGGACAAGTTTCCTAGCTTCGAAACTAAACCAAAGAAGTTTAATTTTATTCCAACTATCGATATCGATAACGCTTATGCATATCAGCATAAAGGCTTAAACAGAGCAATACTGGGCACATTAAAATCTTTATTTACATTACGACTTGGTGATCTTTCTAAAAGAATGCTGGTATACCTTAACTTAAAAAAGGACCCATTTGATATATACGAAAGCGCTATTTCTATCCTAAAAGAATGGCCAAATGCTATTTGGTTTGTTTTAGTTGGTAAGTATAGCCGCTATGATAGAAACGTACCTATTCAAAACTTCGGATTACAAAACACACTTCATAAAATTGGTGACTCGTTCAGAGTTGGAGTGCATCCTTCATACAGCTCTGGAACAAGCATTGATAGCGTAAAAAAAGAGATTTCAAATATTTCAAGGATTCTTAACACCAAGATTACTGCTAGCAGGCAGCATTATTTAAGGTTATTTCTACCTACCACCTACACAAACCTGATATCACTTGGCATTCAAGAAGATTACTCAATGGGGTACTCCGACAAAGTAGGGTTTAGAGCAGGAACGTGTACTCCCTTTTATTTCTTCAACCTAAAAGAGGAAAAGGTTACTGATCTTAAAATTTACTCCTTTCAAACGATGGATTTTACGTTGTGCGAAAAACTTAATCTTACGCCCCTTGAAGCCTCAGAACGCATTATGACCTTAATTGAAAAGGTTCGTGCAGTTAATGGTACTTTCGTCTCTGTTTGGCATAATGAATATTTATCAGGCGTATCGCCATGGAAAGGATGGAATCTGTTGATGCCATTGGTTCTCGAAAAAGCAACAATATTAAAAGGTGAAAATTCAATATCTTAAACACAACGAAATTGATTTTACTAAATGGGACGACTGCATTAGCAAATCCCTGAATGGAATTGTTTATGCCTATTCATGGTATCTAAACATAGTTGCTAAAGATTGGGATGCCCTAATTGCTGACGACTATACAATTGTTTTCCCTCTTACTAAAAGAAAGAAATACGGTATTGAATACTTATTTCAACCATTATTTACTCAACAACTAGGTATTTTTTCCTCAACTATTATAAGCAAGCAAAGCATTAAGCAATTCATTGAGGCTATTCCACCGACGTTTAAGTACATAGAAATTTGCTTTAATACATTCAACACAACCGACAACAGTTTAGGACATGTAAAAGAAAGGGTTACATACAGATTGGATTTAATTCAGCCATACATTAAACTATCATCACGTTATAGCGAAAACACAAAAAGAAACATATCGAGATCATTGGCATTTGGGGCAAATGTAAAAAAAGGATACTCCGCTATTGAATTCATAAGATTCTACAAAGCAAACTTAAACGTAAGGCTAAAAAGCAATGACTTCCATAATCTCCATAAGATTATTGAAAATGCTATCGAAAAACGTATTGGAGAAGTTTTTTTAGCTTATTCAAAAGATAATATCCTTTGTGCCGCTGCTTTCTTTATCCGCTCAAATGGAAAGGTAATCTATTTAGCAGCTGCCTCTAGTGAAATAGGGAAGTCTGATAGGGCTATGTTTATGTTAATCGATCATTTTATTCACTTAAATTCAGAAAGCCATCTAACCCTTGACTTTGAGGGGTCCAATAACGAGGGAATTGCACGGTTTTATGCTAGTTTTGGGGCCGATCGCTGTACATACAAACAGTTTAGAAGGAACAAGCTTCCATGGTTTTTAAAAGCCCTTAAACGGTGATAATGAAATTCAAAGGGTTATTCCATCAAACTTTCAAAATCTATTTCTGTCATCTGTTCAGTTTCAACAATCATCCCCTTTTCACATCTTAGAGTTCTGGCTGGAAACTTTTTGAGCAAACCATAGTTATGCGTAGCCATAATAACAGCCCTTCCTGTAGATGCTATATCATGCAATAGGCGCATAATGTCTTCAGATGTTTCTGGATCAAGATTACCTGTGGGCTCGTCGGCAAGTATAATCTCAGGATCGTTCAGCAAAGCCCTTGCAATTACAACTCGTTGTTGTTCACCGCCTGAAAGCTGATTTGGCATTTTATTCTCTTTGCTCTGAAGGCCAACCTTTTCTAAAGCATGTTTTATTCGTTGCTCAATCTCGGCTTTATTTTTCCAACCTGTTGATTTTAAAACAAACAAAAGGTTATCATAAACAGTTCTATCCGTAAGTAATTGAAAATCCTGAAAAACAGTACCAATCTTTCTACGCAAGTAAGGAATTTGATTCGTTTTAAGCTTGTGAAGTTCAAAATCAGCAACTCTACCCTCTCCTACACTTAGCTTTATTTCACCTATTATTGATTTTATTAAGCTTGATTTGCCACTCCCAACTTTACCAATGATATAAATAAACTCGCCTTTATCGACTGATAAATTTATTTCGGATAAAATTAACTGGTTATCCAGAAACAATGAACCATTAGTGATTTCTATAATAGTATCTAGTCCCATAAATAATCATTCATATTTAAATTCAGCTATAAAGATAGGTTGAATTACAGAATAAATAACATGTTAATGCTTTCTATTAAAAACAGGTAAGTTTAAAGAAAATTATACGTAACGATGTAGCTATTCTATATTTTCAATAATTCCTTTTAAAAATCTTAACCAACAAACAACAAAATGTTAAATTTCCTGCTTTAAGAGTAAATCATTTCATTCACTTTGTTCGTATAATCTCGTAAATTTTTAAACAACTATATTATGTCAAAAGGGATAATTGAGTTAATCGCTATAATGTGCATTGCGCTTCCAATAGGGTTATTAACTGTTCGTTACTTCTTCAAAGGGTCTATCCTTTTTCTTATTGGATCATTATGGCTAACATCATGGGTTGTAATCGATGTAGTAGTAAATTTGAAGTATCTCTATCCAAAGATTTTCCCAGCATACTTAACAACCCCTTTAATTATAATAATGGGAATTTGGATGATGTCCTTTGTGTCCCGAAAAACCCGAAAACCGCTTAACGATTCAATCTCTTTACTTGAGAAAATAAGCGAAGGTGATTTAAAAGTTACAATTGATAATGATGGAATTGACAACAATGATGAGCTAGGAAAGCTAAAAAGATCGCTAAAAGAGTTAACCAACAAACTTTATATAGTAATTGAAGGGATATCTAATGCCGCAAACGAATTAGAGAATTCCGGGTCGCAGGTTAGCTCAAGTTCAATTCATTTATCAGAGGTGTCATCGGAACAGGCATCAACCCTAGAGGAGATTTCAAGCTCCATGGAGGAAATTACCTCAAGCATACATCAAAATGCCGACAATTCAGCTCAAACTGAAAAGATAGCAATAAAGACGAGTAAAAGCCTTGAGGAGGGGGTAAACGCTACGAACCTTGCCCTTGATTCGTTAAACAATATTGCTCAGAAAATTACAATCATAAACGACATTGCCTTTCAGACCAACTTACTTGCGCTAAATGCAGCAGTAGAAGCTGCTAGAGCAGGCGAACATGGAAGAGGTTTTGCTGTGGTTGCTGCGGAGGTTCGCCGATTAGCCGAGAGAAGTCGCGATGCTGCAAATGAAATTATTGCTGTGTCAACAAACGGAGTAACCATTTCATCAAAGGCAAAGGAGCTGTTAAATAGCAACCTCTCAGAAATTCTTAAAACAAACGATCTAATACTCGAAATATCTGCTTCAAGTCGAGAGCAAAGAGCAGGCGCAGAGCAAATAAATTCTGCCGTTCAACAATTGAATAGTTCTACCCAGCAAAATGCTTCCTCTTCCGAAGAGCTAGCCGCAAATGCCGAAGAGCTGAATGCGAAAGCCAAAGAGCTAACTGAAATGATTTCGTTTTTCAGAACCTAATTTGGACACTAAAGGAATTTGATTGTTTACAGATAATTCTTTCTGCTAAAAGTTATCAATTTACAATAATGTAAAGATTACGCTACCCTAGACACAGCCTTTGTCGAATAGAGGAATAGGTTCATATTTTGCTGAAAGTAAAAATCATATATAATAGCACTTATTACTTACGTATTTTATGGACTGTATTTAATGAGTGCATAATCACTCTGCTTCATCTTAAATTGTCGTACATTTACATATAGAGTAATTCACAAAAGATTGAAAATCTACATCCAGAATATGGTTTGCATACGTTGCAAGATGGTAGTGAAATCAGAGTTAGAAAAACTGGGTTTACACTACACCACTGTTGAACTGGGCGAAGTTGAAACAATTGAGGATTTTTCGAAAGAACAAATGGGTAGATTGGCCGTTGCTCTTAAAAAGACAGGACTAGAATTAATGGATGATAAAAAAAGCATCCTTGTTGAAAAAATAAAACTTCTAATCATTGAGCTGGTTCACTATACCGACGATCAAATTAAAACTAACCTTTCTGATTATCTAAGCGAAAAACTCAAATACAACTACACCTACCTTGCAAACCTTTTTTCCGAAGTAAAAGGAACTACTATTGAGCAATTTTACTTGACCCATAAAATTGAGAAGGTAAAAGAACTTCTTGTGTACGACGAACTCAATCTTACCGAAATTGCCTATAAACTTCATTACAGCAGCGTAGCCCATCTGTCAAACCAATTTAAAAAGATGACAGGATTAACCCCAACACACTTCAAAAATCTTAGGAATAAGAGGCATTACACATTAGGGAATGTGTGAATGATGTAACTTATTAATAAAGTTATGTAACACTTTCGCATAGTATCGAACATACTTTTGTATTCACCTAATTGAAAACAAATGGATGTATATATAAGGCCAACACGCAGCGAACAAAAATGGATGGATCAAAAAGAGAGATTACTTCTTCAATTTAAAAATCTTTCCGACAAGGATTTGGATTTTGAACCCGGCAGAAAGTACGAAATGATTGAAAGAATTGCAGAAAAACTTGGAAAACCGGAAGATGAAATGAAGAGCATTGTTGAGGCCATTTAATAAAATCCTCTATATACAAGTCACTTGTTCAATGAATATGGATAATATCGAAGTTGAAAAAGCAAAAGCATTTAAGAATGTTGACCTAATTGGATATGAACCTAATTCAGTTGTTTGCAGAACCATTATTAAAAAAGTAGCAGGAAACATCTCTATATCTTCTTTTGACTCAGGTGAAGGATTAACTGAAAAAATTTCCCCCTTCGATACTTTCGCTCAAATTATTGACGGTAAGGCAGAAATTGTTATTGATGGGACCTCAAACCTGCTTGAATCAGGTCAGTCTATTGTAATACCAGCACACACACCAAATATTGTTAAGGCCAACGTACGCTTCAAAATGATTTCAACAATCATAAAGAGCGGGTACGAATAATACAATGCATTTATTTCACTCCTGTTTATTTTAAAAGTGTTAAGAATATTAAGCTTTTGAAAGAGTGTATAACATGCTTTCAAAAATGAGGTTGATTTAACCTCATTTTAACTTAAAAAAAAGAAGATGTCAAAAGAAAAAGAAGGAAAAGAAAAATCAGGTAAAAAGGCTCCAGCTAAGAACCTGAAAGAAAAGAGAGCTGCAAAAGCAGCCAAGCGTGAAGAAAAAAACAAAATTATTATAGTTTGATTTCTATTCTGTTTTTTGCGATCAATAAAATATCCGTAAACACATTCCTGAGATAATCTATTATGATAAAAGTAAAGAAAGAGGGTATTTTATTGATGAAAACCCACTTGGAATTTGAAAACGAAGGTGTGCTAAACCCAGCTGTAATACGCGAGGGCGACAGCGTACACCTATTCTATCGGGCTGTACGAAAGGGTAATCATTCAAGTATTGGTTATTGCCGGCTAGATGGACCTTTAACAGTTGCCGAGCGGTGGGATAAACCTTTTATAGTCCCAGAATTCGAATATGAATCGCAGGGTATAGAGGATGCGCGTATTGTAAAAATTGAGGGCCTGTATTACATGACCTATACCAGTTACGACGGAACAAATGCCCGTGGTGCACTAGCTACATCTAAAGATTTAATTCACTTTACGAAAAAGGGAATCATTGTACCCCATATTACATACGCAGAGTTTGTTTCCCTTGCGGAATCCACCGGCAAAGTAAACGAGAACTATTACCGTAATCATAAGTTTTACTATCAGGAAGCCGATCCTGAAAAAAAGATTATGCTGTGGGATAAAAACGTAATTTTCTTCCCACGAAGAATAAACGGTAAACTGGTATTTCTTCATAGGATTAGGCCAGGAATTCAGATTGTCTCCGTAGATAATTTAGAGGAACTCACCAATGAGTTTTGGAGAAACTATTTTCTTAACCTACAGGAACATATTGTTCTTGATCCAGTTAATGAACATGAGTCAAGTTATATTGGCAGTGGTTGCCCTCCTATTGAAACAGAACACGGTTGGTTACTAATCTACCATGGAGTTAAAGAAACTGAAAATGGACTTGTGTATTCTGCTTGCGCTACCTTACTTGATCTTAATGATCCTTCGAAAGTGATAGCGAGGTTGCCCTATGTACTGTTCACCCCCGAGTATGATTGGGAATTGTATGGAGAAGTGAATAATGTTGTTTTTCCCACCGGTACAGCATTATTTGGAAAGACCTTATTCATTTACTATGGAGCGGCGGATACACATATTGCCTGTGCCTCGGTGAATTTATTGGAATTGGTGGCTGAATTGTTAACTTATACCACGAAAGATGAAAAATGAAATCGTTTACCGAGAATCCAAGGATGTCATCACGCATCAACAAGAACTGTCAACCATTGAAAAGAATAATTATTTTAAAATCGTTCCTTCATTCAATAAACAAGAGCAAAATCTGAAGAATAGAAAGGATTTAGCGGAGATTCTGTTTATTACCTCATACCCCCCAAGGGAGTGTGGTATAGCAACCTATTCGCAAGATCTTATAAAAGCACTCAATAATAAATTCAGCAAATCTTTATCGATAAAAGTGTGCGCGTTAGAATCTGGAGAGTCAAATTACCAATATCCCGAGGAAGTAAAATATAAGCTTAACACCTCAACATCTGCTGATTACGAAAGACTTGCGTTAACCATTAATAATGATCACCACATTAAAATAGTCCTTATACAACATGAGTTTGGCTTCTTTCATGGTCAAGAACAACCGTTTTTGCAATTTTTATATGAACTTTCAAAACCCATTGCCATTGTATTCCATACCGTATTTCCTCACCCCGATGAAAAATTAAAAACAAAGATAACAAGCATTGCTGCTGCTTGCGAATCAATCATTGTAATGACCCATAATTCGGCTGATATTCTAGAAAATAATTACTGTTTACCAAAGCATAAAATATCGGTTATAGCCCACGGCACCCACCTAGTACCCCATTTAAGCGACTCTTTTTTAAAGAAAAAATATGGGCTAAAAGGCCGAAAAGTTCTCTCAACTTTTGGATTACTTAGCTCGGGAAAGAGCATCGAGACAACCATTCATGCCTTACCTTCCATTGTGAAACAATGCCCAGAAGTAGTGTTTCTCGTGATTGGTAAAACACATCCCGAGGTTAAAAAAATAGAAGGAGAAAAGTATAGGGAAAGCCTTGAACAAAAAGTGGTACAATTAGCTCTTCAAAATCATGTAATATTCATTAATGAATTTGTCTCTTTACCTAATTTACTCGAATATTTGCAGTTAACCGATATTTACCTATTTACTACGCATGATCCAAATCAGGCTGTAAGTGGCACCTTTGCCTATGCAATGAGCTGTGCTTGCCCAATTATATCAACACCTATTCCACATGCACGGGAACTGCTAACAAAGGATACGGGAATTATTTTTGATTTTCACAATTCACAGCAACTAGCCGATGGGGTTATTCGACTTCTCAAAGATGAGCCTTTACGAAGAAATATCAGCTCAAACACTTTGCAGAAAATTGTCTCCACAGCGTGGGAGAACTCTGCGGTTGCACATGCTTTGCTATTCGAGAAAATGGCAGAAGACAATATCTCTTTACGGTATAATTTACCGGAAATCAGTTTTAATCACCTTCAGCAAATGACAACAGACTTTGGAATTATTCAGTTTTCAAAAATCAATCAACCAGATATCGGTTCTGGTTACACATTAGATGATAACGCACGTGCTTTAGTATCGATGTGTATGCATTATAAACAAACCGGTGAAGAAAGAAATATAATACACATTCGAAAATATTTCAGTTTTATAAAATATTGCCAGCAACCTAACGGTAACTTTTTAAATTATGTTGATAAAGATCTTAAATTCACTGATCAAAACAAATCTGCCAACTTAGATGATGCCAATGGGAGAGCCATTTGGGCTCTAGGGTACTTAATATCACTAGATGGCCTATTACCAAAGGAAATCATTTCTGAAGCCAAAGAAATCATAGAAAAAGCTCTACTTCATATTGACATAGTGCACTCTACAAGAGCGATGGCTTTTACCATAAAAGGGTTGTATTACTATAATTCAACAAGAAACTCTCCCAACAATATCGTTCTTGTAAAAACATTTGCTAATCGTTTAGTGCAAATGTATAAACATGAATCGAGCGAAAAATGGAAGTGGTTTGAGGGTTATCTTACCTATGCTAACAGCATTTTGCCTGAAGCTATGCTTTATGCTTGGATGTTAACCGGAGGAACGGTTTATAAAGATATCGCAAAATCATCATTTGAATTTCTCCTATCTCAAACTTTTAATGAAAATGGAATTGAAGTAATCTCCAACAAAAGATGGTTGCAGAAGGGACAAGAAATAGGACATTCTGGGGAGCAACCCATAGATGTTGCTTATTCCATAATGACATTAAGTAAATTTTATGATGTATTTATGGACACAGACTATAGCCAAAAAATGGTAACCGCTTTTAACTGGTTTTTAGGCAATAATCGTTTACATCAAATTATCTACAATCCATGTACAGGCGGTTGTTACGATGGGTTAGAAGAAACCCATGTAAATCTCAATCAGGGAGCTGAGTCAACGGTAAGCTATTTAATGGCTCGATTAACCATGGAAAAGTATTACAAAATCAAGCAAAAAGATAACTCTTTAGTTGCTCTTCAATTAATTTGAATGCATTCTATTGAATGCATTAATAAATATCCTTATCTTGTATCAAATCAATTTTTAAAACTAATGTATAAAGGAACCGTAAAATTTTTTAATGAATCAAAAGGATTTGGATTTATTAAAGACGAATCATCAGAAAAAGAGTATTTCGTACATTCATCTGGTTTAAAAGATAAAATCAAAGAAAATGACGAAGTAACTTTTGACCTTGAAGAAGGTAAAAAAGGATTAAATGCTGTAAATGTTAAGCTAGCATAGCTTGCACTATATAAGTCATTTATTGATTAAGGTCTTACGCAAAGTAAGGCCTTTTTTCTTACACCCACCTCGATTTCAGGTTAAACAATATCCTAAAAATGTGTGAAACATGTAAATCTTATCTCGAATTATGTAAACTATTCGCAACTCTTTGGGTTAATTTTACTTAAACAATTGAAAGCATAATTACTAATTAATCGAAAGGGAAAGAAAATGTACTATATGTATATAATAATTTTAATCGTAATAATATTTATAATAGGAATTAGAATTGTCCGACCCACTCAACGAGGTTTAATTGAGAGGCTTGGAAGGTACCATAATTTTGCCAAACCTGGATTTCATTGGATCATCCCTGTTATTGATAAAATTTTTATCGTAAACGTGACCGAACAGATGGTTGATGCTCAACCACAAGAAATTATCACTAACGATAATCTAAATGCGAGCGTTGACGCTCAGGTTTACTTCAGGGTGAAATCCGACGAAGAGAGCGTTAAAGGATCGATTTACAATGTAAATAATTACAAATGGCAAATTGTAAATCTTGCTCGGACTACTCTTCGTAATATTATTGGAACGCTTACACTTAAATCAGCCAATAGCGAACGTGGAAAAATCAATGCAGAACTTTATGGGACACTACATAATGAGACTCAAAGTTGGGGTATAGAAATTGTTCGAACAGAACTAAAAGAAATAGATCCACCTAAAGATGTGCAAGAAACAATGAATAAGGTGGTAAAAGCGGAAAATGAAAAAATAGCAGCTATCGATTCAGCCACTGCTGCAGAGACTGTTGCCGATGGGATAAAACGAGCAAAGATTAAAGAGGCAGAAGGTTATAAACAATCAAAAATATTGCATGCAGAAGGTGAAGCCGAGGCCATTAGATTGGTCAACGAAGCAGCAGATAAGTATTTTATTGGGAATGCCCAGCTATTAAGGAAATTAGAAGCAGTTGAAGCATCGCTAAGCAATAACGCCAAAATTGTTATTCCAACAGGAACTGAGTTGGTTAATATTATTGGAGATATGGCTGGAGTTATACCTTTTATTAAAAAGACATAAAAAAAGATAGGTTGTAACGTATTTACACGAAAAAATAAGGCTTGTATTTCTACAAGCCTTATTTTTTCTAGGTTGAGGAGGTGGTCCAACCCTCGCTCTCCTGAGATATAGAGGTTTAAATTGTAAATAAATTCGGAAAATGGAGCTTCTCTGAAGATAAAACCAACCTTTGTTTCGTATAATGTTTGACCTATAATTTTAATACGCTTTAATAAATCTCACCTAAAATAGTCCAAACCATTTAAGAAACATGCGAAACAAGGGAGTCATGCTTCCAGAAAATGAGAAAACGAATAAAAGATCATCTTCTCGAGGTTATTGGAGCAATTGTTGGTGGAATAGGTGGATTTATTTACTACCACACAATTGGTTGTTCTTCAGGTGCATGCCCAATCAAATCAAATCCTTGGTTGGTGTCTCTTTGGGGAAAAATAAGGGATATTTAATTGTAAGGAATTTTTAACTTTAAGCGTAAATCTTAAACCAACTAAACCTTTAGTAAAACGGTTTAATCATGCATACCCCTTCAATTAATGATACTCAGAAGGATCAAACTCCTTCATATTTTGAGCTGTTCAGCACCTTTTTTTGGATGGGGCTCACTGCTTTTGGCGGCTTAGCAATGTCCGCCCATGTTCGCAAGCATATAGTAGAAAAAAAGGGTTGGCTCGAAGCCAATACGTTTGATTCTGGACTGGCATTGTGCCAAGTAATTCCAGGGGCAATTATAATGCAACTTGTTGCATATATTGGTTTAAAACTAAAAGGGATTAAGGGAGCAGTTTTATGCTTTGTTAGCTTTGGGCTCCCAGCGTTTTTAATCATGTTTATCCTTTCGGTTATATACAAACACTCTAAAAACCTTTCAACGGTAGAATTAATTCTAAAAGGGCTTAGGGTAATTATTGTAGCTATTGTTGCCAATGCCGCATTTCTATTTGGGCAAAAGAACTTCAAAAACATTAATGATTGGATTATTGCCCTAATTGCGGGGGCTTTGTTTCTCACCAAACTCCATCCTGCTTTAGTTCTTGTTGCTGCTGCATTCTTAGGACTTGCGCTAACCAACAAAAAGAATATTGCCTCCACTGAACCCGTTGGTACAAAAACTTTTAAATTCTTTCTACGCCTTATTTCAATAATATTTGTTGGTGCCTTAGTACTCTATTTCGTAAACAAAGAGTACTTCACACTAGGAACAATAATGCTCCGCATTGATCTATTCTCGTTTGGAGGCGGTTTGGCCTCAATGCCAATTATGTACAACGAGCTGGTCGACCTATTCGCTTGGTTCGATGAAAAGACCTTTATGGACGGCGTAATTCTTGGTCAGGTCACGCCTGGATCAATTATTATTGCTGCTACCTTTTTTGGCTATATGCATTTTGGGGTTATCGGAAGTATATTTGCAACGATTAGCGTGTTCACCCCATCATTCCTTATCCTAATGGGACTAATCCCCTTCTTTGATAAGCTTAAAACCTATCCTCAGTTTACTAAGATTGTAAATGGTATACTCTGCTCGTTTGTAGGACTGTTGGCAATTGTAACCTACCGCTTTGGGATTGGTATACATTGGAACATCTATTACATTGCGATTGTAGTTGTGGCCTTTATACTACTTGCCAAGAAGGTTGATGCG